>OJKC01000091.1_pt1 | contig 95355 bp, 89 predicted proteins | sample 1596401 | NCBI WGS metagenome assembly OJKC01 (sample SAMEA4350162, study PRJEB24818) | metagenome | biome: human; feature: gut; material: faeces | place: Denmark | collected 2013-09 | reverse complement strand
GCACATAATCTTTGATTTCCTGATAGGTTGCTTTCAACTCGGCACTGGTGGCATCCAGCTCGTCCAGGTCTAAGTCGATCTCTATCGTGTCATCTGGTTTTTGTTGGGACAAAAGAACAACCGTCTCGACATGATAAGTTTGTTAAGTGTTCTGTTTTTAAATCCTTGTACGGCTTTGTACATTCTCAAATAGCCTATAAAATCAAGTATTTTTTAATAGTTCAGACTATACCGCCTTGCACATTCTTGTGTTGTATGTCTGCAATGGTGGCAAGTCGGTGGTAATGCCACCACTGAACCATCTGTTATACTAATTCGTTGACCTTTTTCTGTACAGCTGTAGGACTGTAACCTGCTGCTTTCAGGTGAGCGCTGAATCATGCAAATCTGTTTTGCCATATCAACAGAAATCAGGTAATCTACTCTGTTTTGTCCACCATTACAACCGCTTTCCAAATTTGGAAAGCACTTTTTGTAATCCACTTCAGTAAATCCATATTCACACATACGGTCAAACCATGCTGAAAATCTTTCTGTGACTCCTAAACCCAAGTGCAAATCCCTTGCTGATACTGTTGGTTGCTCCCCATGATTAGATACCTCAATAATTCTACTTATATCTTACCATGCGCTATATACCCCTGACAACTCATATAACGGTCATATAAGCAATAAAAAAGCAAAGGTATACAATTCTGTACCTTTGCTTTTTTTATTGCTTATATTACTTGTAATCTGAATTTTTATATATAGGTGTATTATTTAACAACTTAATGTAATGATTGTATTCTCTGTCCGTTATTTTCCCAAGCAATTTTTCATCAAAATAATTTGTATTGTATCTTTTTTTGAGAGTGTCAACATAATTCATATACTGCACGTTCTCTTTTGAGAAGAAATCTTTTTTGAATTTTTTATATGATTTTTCATCTTCAAAACTCTCTAATTGTTTAGAAAAGTTATTCATTTTACATACGCCACCATCTAACAACCACTCTGCCTTTTGTTGTAATGTACACCGACAGTTACAAACGTTCTTTGCAGAACCACCAACACCCGGTGCTTGCATTTTCTCACCGCCAACATCAAACGGTTCATCAATTTCCCTGATCTGTCCATCTGCTTCTCTGTGTTCCGGTCTTGTCCTACTGTCAAGTGTGGAATCCCATCTTTTTTTGACCTTTGCACCTCTTTTTACTGCTTCTTTTTGTGCGTCAAGTGCTGCTTCATTCTGTATTCTATGTCCTTCCGTCCGGGCAATCCGTATTGCATTATTATATGCTTTATTAAATGGGCTGTTCATACCCTTAGCAATTGTTACAGCTATTTCTAACCATGTAGAACCGCTTGCAATTCCCCTTGACATTTCTGATTGAATAGTTTTTTTCAATTTCTTAGTATCTTCACCGAGTTTCTTATATAATCCTTGTGATAGCTTTGTATCTAACTGTATGGCTGTTATAACTTGTTTCTGATCTATTGGAAATACAAGCGGTACACCTTGCCCCCTTATATCATAAATCACACCAATATACCCATCTTCATAACAGATTTTTAGATATTCTAAAATTGTTTCAAAGGTATTGTCTTGTAAATTTTTTATCATTGAATCTAACTGTATAACCAACGCTTCTTGATATTTTTTCTGATAAATAATTGACTGCAAATTCTGCATATCTGTTCTTGAGTTTAATTCGCAAATTTTATTTTCGCATTCTTGTTTTGCTTTTTTAAAAACATCTTCTAATGCTTTGATTACAGTTTTTTCATCGTCTAACTGTGTCTGTAGTATGTTTTTCTGTCTTTTATTCATGATAGCCTCGCTTAATACATAAGACTGAACCATTTTTGATAAAAGTTCAGTCTTAATGATTACAAATTTTTTAAAATATTTTTTAATTGTGGTAAAATTTTTGGGTTCATGACTTGGAACGCTTTCGTGAGTGGTTGGTTTGGTGTCTTTCCGTGTGTATGATGATACTTACCGTCTTTCTTACTCTTATAAACCCAACCGCCTTTTCTTCCGTCACCATGCAGTGCATATTCACCAGTACCAAATTCTTCCCAAATCGCATTTTCAAGGTCTGAACCTACAGCAACAGTTGATTCATCTTTTCCTTCATCAACCATATATTTGTAAGACCCCTTTGTTTGTCCGGTATCAACCCGGCTATTCCTTTGGGTCTGTGCCTGTATTTCACCACCTACTTCGTGAAGAAATCCAATAACCCCTTCCGATAATGCAGCTTTAATTTTCGCTGTGTTATCTGTAAATTCAACTGACATATTCTTGATTGTCCTTTCTTCTTATCGCATCATTAAAGCCATTGTTGTTCCTAATTCTACTTTTAAGAAATCACCATGACTAAGCTGTCTGCTCAATGTCTGCTGATACTTATAAAATTCACATTCATCTGTAATATCAACACCGGAATCTTTCAGTTTCTTAGCATTCAGTTCACTGTATAAGCTATTTACAGCTCCCTTAACCTTTGCATCTAATTTACACATTCCCTGTGCTTCTGCAACTAAAGCTGATACCTGATTTTTCACGACACCCCTTTTATGCTCCAACTCTAAAAGTTCTGATTCAATCTCATTGAATGCTTCATCGGTAATTGTTGTTGATGCAATTTTCTGTCGCAATTCATCATATTTTTCTTTTAAATTTTCCTCTGTATACAAATTCTTTCACCTGCTTTCTGTTATTTATGAAAAGATGGTCGCACCATGAAAGAAATCCGGTGTCTTACCTTTATTCTTTTCATTGTTCCTTTCAATTCGCTGTGCTTCAATCTCGTTAATACGTTCTTGTGTTTGATCATCAATAATCAGCGTAGCTTTAAGAAGTTCTAAAATAGCATCTTCCTCATATTCATCTAATTTCTGCCAATAGATCGTATAATTTTCACTTGGGTACTTTATCGCATAAGCTGCAAGACAGATAAATGTATCAAATATCTTTTCTTCTTTTTTCCCATGCGAATCTGCTTTATAAAATGCTGCCTGATACTTATTCTCTAATTTGATTCTTTTATGTTCCGGTAAATGTGCATTACGCTCTAATACATACTTGTGTATCAGCCGTATCATTGTTGGGTTGTCAGCATTCTGAATAACTGCATCTGTAACTTCTTCAACAGTCAACGGAAGTTCTGCTTTAATCAGATTCATAAAGTTCAGATCTATTCGGCTACCATCAGAAGCATAAAACTCTTTTACCTCTTTCATGTAACCCTCTTTTTCTTCCTGAACTTTTTCTTCATATTTTGCCTGTGCGTCAGCTATTTCCTGATTGAATGTATCAATAATTTTCTGATACTCCTGCTGATAAGCAGTTTCTTTATAACTCCACCCCTTATCCTTAAGCCGTTTCAATGATTCATCACGGTTCATCAAAGCATCCTGAACATCATAATATCCTGTGTTAATTGTTTCTCTTACAACCTTGATATACTTTTCTAGTTCCATATTCTTTCACCTTTCTTTGATATATTTGTTATAAAATAAGTATATCAAGATAGTTTCTATAAATCTTCTGACAATTATTTAGAACATGACAGAAAAAAATAGAACGGTACTCTCATACCGCTCTACGTTTTATAATTCGCCAAATCTGACGTTCTGACAAGCCAAATGTTTCAACCAATTCAGGAACTTTGACACCGTTATAATATGCCTGACATATTGCCCTGTTTCTTTCCTGTTTGTCTTTTGGTGTACCGGCTGCCGGAAAATAAATTGTTTCCCCGGCAAGCATTACAGACATTTTTATATAAGTGTCTAAATCAACCAAAGATTTCAATTTGTTCAGTGCTTGTTCATTCTTGCTGATAATATCACCTTCCTGCGTATTCCGCTGATCTATCGTTTCTTTCTTCTGTACCGTTTAACTGTTGGGGCATTTACAGACAATAGAATAATATCTGTGTCTTTCAGTAGTTCCGAAAGCTGTAATTGGGTCATATAATGCTTTACAGTTGTACCACCAACAACATATTCAACTTTTAATTCTCCGCTCATGCTGACATCATCTGTACTCTCAAATGTGGTTGTACTTCTGATCTGTTTGTACATTCCCGGAATGCATCCGGGTATAACTCTCTTAGAAGTTTACCGTTCACCGTTCTCCGATAAGACTTATCAATGTAATTAATCTTGATTTTCACATTTTCCAATTTTTCAATCTGTTCTTTCTTCATAGTTTCCAACAACGTGGCTCTGATCTCTGATTCTTCATCTTCAACCTGTTGTTTCTTCTGTTGAATCTCATATAACTGATTCATTAACTGTTCAATCTGTTCACTGTTGTTCATTTGCTCTATCACCCACCTGTTTAAAAATTCTTCATTTCCCTGTTCAAATGCTTTTACTGCTTCTTCATGCTTGGTATATATCCATGATCTTGACCGCCCCTTTTTCCATTCCGAACGTTCGTTATTTTTTCCGAACGTTCACCATCCCATTTATATGTGCTTTTCCATCTTCTGATAGTACCTGACGGAACATCAAGTTTTTCAGCAATATCCTTTAATTTCAAGCCTTGCCTATACAAGGCAAAGGCTTCATCAACTAATTTATTCTTTGCCTTTGGCAAGACTTTCACCTCTATTCGTTTGTTTTGAAAATCTCAACTCACTTATCATAAAATGTCTGTTTTCGTATATCATTTTTATAACAAAAAGTGCTGCAAGGTAGGAAGTTTTAATAATAGTAATATAGGTTTTCATGGGCTTCTTCAAATGCTGCAAGTGCTTTTTTATGTACATTCAACACATAATTATATGATCGTTTCATTTCTCTAGCAGATTCTTTTAAGGTCTTATTTTCCACATAAATTTTATATAAAATTTGAACATAATCCGCATTATGTAATCCCCTAATTTCATGAATAACCTGATTTTTAATCATTATTAGCTTTTCTATTTCCTTTGAAATCTGTTCTTTTGATTTGTCTGTCTGTGTTGCTTCTGATTGTCTATCTTTATCCTGATCAAGCTGAACGTCTATCATCTTTACCTGTTGCAAGTATTCCTTTGCTTTCATTTACTTCCCCTTCACTTGATTATTTGCCGAGGATGACACAATATGATTTCTTTTCCTGTATTCCAGTTATATACCCAGTTCTTAAGGTCATATAATGATACAGCTTTCAACAATGGGTGTTTTCCCCGGCATACGCTTGATATTACTTTTGAAGAATATATTGTTTTTCCCATGATTGCCTGAAACCGCATATTTTCAAGCCCCTGCAAAACAATCAGCTTATCCCTGAATGACTGTTTTCTTGACCGTTCATCATTTCCAAAAACTGTATAATCAAACGGAAATTCAAATGTTATATCATGCTTATATGCGTATTGTTTCATTCTATAGGCTATTTCATCAGCACCGCCCTTTGTCATGTTCTTAATTCCCTTATATGGCTTAATTCCAAGACAGTCCCGGCACTTATAACCGGATTCTGAACGATACAATATTTCAACACGTTTAGAACAGTACGGACACATTAAAAACCGCTTCTTTCCAAATCCGGTTTTCTGATAACAAAATTCAATTGTATTTTGCTTTCCGGTGTCATCGGTAAACGTTACCCTTTCAGCATCCGGTTTTACTTTTCCTTTGAATTGTTTAACGCTTATACATTTCATGTTGTTCACCCCTTTCGCACGCACGTAAGCGAAACCCGAAATAGTAAGATATTTTTCATATAACCGCTTTTTCACACATCAATGAAGAATTTACCGTCTATCGTTGAAACACTGTAAAATAGCGGTTATATGAGCCTGTACAGCTATTTTCTCTTATCTTTCGTAATTCCACGTAACATACTATGAATACATTTCAAGTCTACAAGATTACACAAAAACAGCATTTCTTTGATCTCATTTATTAGTTTTTCTGTCTGTGTCATACCGATTAGCACCCCTTTCAAGTACAAACTATGATTCTATGTATCTATTTGCAATCGTTAAATATCCGGTAATTATCTTTCAAGTAATCGTGTACCACATTGATCATCATTAACACATCTACACCATCAATGACAATTTCATCACATTCCGCTACTTTCTCAATAGCTTTGATCATTTCCAGTGCTTTCATGTTATTACTGTCAATCTTATCAATAACGTCTGTTGTCATTTCTTTTCTCATACCGTTACCACCCTTTCTAAACTACCGGAATCTGCTTTTTATGCTGATCATTCCAAGATGGGTTGAAATCATTTATTTCTTCATCCCATATGGGAAAAACAAAAACTGTATTCCCAGTATCAGCGTTCAGCCAGTCCAAAAACATATCATATACTTTTCTTGTCAGGTCTACCGTGTCATAACGTGCAAGTTCATGATAATTAAGTACAGAAGCATTTTCATGTTTTTCCGCTACGATCTGCAACAGGTTCAATGATGTTGTATTGATAGACCTACCATCATCACCAATCTGAATAAATCCAATCATGTCAACCGCAGCTGTCATTTCTCTACTCTGATCTGTTATAAATTTTTTCATATTCCCAACAATTCCTTTCTTTGTTCTTTGATAAATTTAATTTCTGCATCTGCATCACCTACCAACGAATAAAATTCTTTAAATATTGGCAGTAGCTTCATATACATTTCATCACTGCAAGTACATAGCTTTTCAGCAATATCCAATACCATCATGAATGTTTCTACTGTTTCCGGCTCTGCATTATTCAGCAGAATAAAAGTTTTGTTCTGTCTTTCGACATATGGGTGTTTTATAAGTGCTTCGTACTGATTCATTAACGCTTAATCCCCTTTCCCAACAACCCACGAATGAAGAAATACACATGTCTTAATCGTGTATCATCCAGTTCATTCATAAGTTCAATAATGAGTTTTTTGTAATCCATAATTTTCTATCTCCTTTAATTTTTTCCTGCCAATGCACGAATATATACCAAAGTCAAACGTTGCCTTCTCTCATCCAAAGAATCATACAATTGCATGATTTCATCCTTACGATGTTGCTTAATCTCATTTTCTACTTTCTCATTTTTACTCATGTCTTTCACCTTTTTTCTTCCGGCTACAAAGCTACAGATTTTCTATATTCTTTATATTTTTCTAAATATATAATATATACATAGTAATTTAATCTATAATAAATAGAAATTATAAAGAAGTTATTGTTTCTTGTAGCTTCTGTAGCTGATTCTAAAAATAATTGAATTTACAATATTTTATCAGCTACATATAAAGCTACAACAGCTATTAAAGCTATATTTGTTTATAAAATCTTACCTGTTTACCGTTTACTCTTGTATTCTTACTTTCAACCTGAAACATTTCAGCTACAGTTTTACCAAAAGAAATTTTTGTTTCCGGTTTAATACCGCAATCATTACAATACAGTTGATATCTTGTAAATATGTCCTGAACTGTTTCCCGAAAAATATACCCTTCGTCCTGTTCTGCAAAAAATCCTTTTATGGGGTTATTCATCAGATCATATTCTTCTGCCATTTGTTCTGTTGCATCTGATTTTGAAAATCCCTGATTTTCAATGATTCTTTTCAGTCCTTCCACACCTACCCTGATCAGATATTCGACTGAACTTTGTTCAACAAGTTCATATCTGATTTTAGGGTTGTAATCCGGGTCAATCTCACCACTTGGTAAATACTTTGTAAATCTTGCGTTGAATGGAATAATTACAAGTCTATTTAATACTGCCCCTGTCTTATCTTTCATTCTTGGTATGTCATTTGCTGAAAACAGCAGCTTCACATAAGGGTTAAACTCAAAGGGGTCTTGCCCTTTTCTTTCTGCTTTGATTCTGTTACCTGAAACTACTTTCTTGAATGTTGCTACCTGTGAACCTTGCAGGAAATCATCACCAATATCATCACCAATGTTTGCCAGTTTTCCGAACATCATTGATGTGCTGAACCTGTCCCCTAATTCCTTAAGATCAAGTGCTGATATATTCCCATCACCAAGAATTGCTTTGACACAATCAAGGAATGTACTCTTACCGTTATTTCCTTTTCCTGTTAACATGAACGATTTTTTATAATCATTTGCCCTGTAAAAGCAATAGCCAATACATTCTTCCAATAATGCCCTGATTGGTTGATCACCGCAAGCTAACTTGTTCAGTGTATCATCAGCAAGTTCACTGTAGGCTTCCGGGTTGTAATCCCAAGGTATTTGATTGGTAATAACCAAATCAGGACTGAATGACTGCATCTGTCCGGTCACAATATCCAACACACCGTTCCTGAATGCTATATAACGTGCATCTGCTTGTGTTTTACACTCTGTAATATCTCGCAAGCAATCAAACACTTCCGCTTTTTGATTTTTCTTTATATTTGGTATGTTTTCCCTTATGACAGTACCCAAATTTTCACCTTCTACATATATTCCATTTTGATAGATATGCAACTGATTATTTATCTTTACTACATGATAGGTATTCTTAAGCCATGTTGCAAAACGGTCAAACAGGAATGTCTTATCACAAAAGAATACAGGTTTTTGAAATGCTTCATCTCTGAGTATTACTTCCAGTTCATCATCAGATAACGGTTCTTGAAATATAAAGTAATTTGTATTGTATAGCACTTTTCTTATTAACTCTTCATCTAATCCAAGTTGTGATTGAAGAATCAATATATACCTAAACAATTCTTCATTTCTTCCGTCACCTTCTTGTAAGCCTTCAAGATCAATGGTTGTGTTCACTGGGAATAATTCAACTGGAACTTCATCAATGTCATCCGGTTCAAAAGATGGTGGAAATCTATCAACACCGTCAACCCTTAGTGGTATGTATGTTGACCCTGAATGAATATCTGCAATCAATCCAACTGCAAGTTTTTTATCTCTGCCGTCTTTAAATTTCCAGTTATTAGGAATTCTCCAAATACTGTGAATATGTCCATTTTCAAGATTTTCAAAAATCAAACATTTCCAATTATTCTTTTCTGCCATGTCCCAAAACTTCTGTGACCGTTCATTAGTATCAAATGATATATCTACAAAATATTGATTTAGAATTGTACCAAATGACCGATATCTCTGAACAGCATCCCACGAAAGAAGTTGTACATTTTTGACCTTCATAATTGCCTGTTTCCCTTTGCCAATTACATAACCTTTAAACGCTATATCATTGCCTTTCCATTCCAACTCATCTCACCCCTTTCCATAAATTTTTATAAAATACATTCCTTTGGTTTTGGTTACATCTAAAAATTTTCACGGTGCTGCAACATCACTAAATATTGATATACTTCTGATGTCACTAATTGTTTCGTATTTCAGAAGCTTCAACCAATCAATTAAATCTCTGCCGCTGTTGGCAAAGCTGCAACATTTACCATCAGCATATTCAATTTGGTATCTCATTTAATCACCTTCACTAAAAAATAAATTTTGTACTGATACATCTAAACAATCAGATATTGCTTTCATTACTTTGGCTGACGGTTTTATATCATTTCTTTCAATGATTGATATATATTTACCTGTTACACCAACATAAGTTGCAAGTTGCTTTTGTGTTATTCCTTTTTCTATTCTTGCGAATTTTAACACTTTATTCATTGTAGCTTCTCCTTTCTACCATTGTTAATGGGATTTTTTATGATTTTACCATTGATTTTTACCATTGTCAATGGTATATTTCTAGTTGTAGAAATGATTTGTTTACTTTTACCATTCCCAATGGTATAATTTAATACAATAAATTATTTGATTGGTGATTGTATGGGTATTCGTGAAAATTTAAAATCGTTTAGGAAAAAAAAGAAACTAACCCAAAGAGAACTCGCAACTAATAGTGGTGTAAGTTATAGCATGGTATCAAAACTTGAATCAGGCGAACAGACTAATCCGTCATTAGATACTTTAGAATTATTAGCTGATGCTCTTGATGTTACCGTTTCTCAACTGGCAAGTAATTCTGATGTATTCAAAGAATTTAATACTATAATGCATGGTACTCTTGAAGAATTAAAAAATGAAATAAATTCATTAGAACCTTATAATTATGTTGATTATAAATTGCGTGAATTTTTATGCGATGAAAAAGTTAGTCAATTTTTTTCTATTCAAACGATACCACCTGAAATATTTGATGATATTACTAAGTCAATCATAAATTATATCAATTTTCAGTTTTCAGAATACAATAATAAAAAGTAGCACTTCATTTCTAAACAATAAGAAAGGAAGTGCTATTTATGCAAGGTGGAGTAAGAAAAAGAGGTACAACATGGTCATATTATTTTGACCTTGGAAAAATTGACGGTAAAAGAAAGAAAAAAGAAAAAGGTGGATTCAAAACCAAGAAGGAAGCTGAACAGGCATTGACTGCTGCTATGAATGAATACAATAATGCCGGGACTGTATTTGAACCGACAGAAATAACAGTTGCTGATTACCTGAATCAGTGGTTTGATCTGTACTGTAAGACCAACCTTAAATATAATACCCAAGTAGGGTATTTAAGAATCATTCAAGGGCATCTAATTCCAAAATTTGGTATGTATAGATTAAAAGCAATTACTCCGGCAGTATTACAGGAATATGCAGTTGAACTTAAAATGAACGGTAATTCAAAAAGTCATTTAGTTGGTATTTTGTCTGTATTCAGTGCAGCATTAAACTATGCAGTTGAGCCAATGCATTATTTACCTTCTAACCCTATGCAGTATGTGAAATTTCCAAAGGTTGAGAAAAAACCACGTGAACGAATTATATTGACCTTAGATGAATGGGGTCAGATTCGTGACAGATTCCAAAATACACGGTACTATATACCTTTAATGATTGGATTTTATACAGGCCTACGAATATCAGAAACCTTTGGTCTTACTTGGGATGATATTGATTTTGATAAAAGAAAAATATCTGTAAATAAGCAGATTGTAAAACGTAACTTTGGGGCAGATGTAAGAAAGGTCGTTGAAAAGAAAGGTAAGAAAGAACAGCGTTCATCTTGGTACTTTACTACACCAAAAACATTTACTTCTGTTCGTGAAGTCCCTTTTGGTGAAACACTATATCAGGCATTGAAAAAGGAAAAAGCTGAACAACTCAAGAATGAAATGAAGTATGGTGAATATTACACGATTCATGTCAAAAAGATTGAAACTGATGAAAAAGGTAATGACATGATCAGGGTTGTACCAATACAAAAATGTGTTGAAAGTCCTTTACAGCGTATCAGATTGGTTTGTATTGATGAAAACGGTCAGTATACTTCTACTGATTCATTTAAGTATTGCAGTAGGGTTATACACCATGAAATGCATCTTGCCTTCGATTATCACAGCTTAAGGCATACACACGCAACACTGTTGATTGAATCCGGTGCTGACGTTAAGAATGTTCAGACACGATTAGGACACACCAACATAGAAACCACATTGCAGACCTACGTGCATGATACTGAAAAGATGGCTGAACGTTCTGTTGATCTCTTCGAAAAAATCACACAAACAAAAACGTCATAAATAAAAATAGTGGGAGTGAATCCGCTGATTGTTCAGCGTGTTCACTCCCTTTTCTTTGTTTAGTGATGATTTTAAAAATTACGGTGGCAAATGGGTGGCAAATAGACTGAACTCCACTCATAAAAGCCTGTAAAACCGCTTATTTACGTTGTAAAAGACACACAGTTTCCACATGATAAGTATTCGGAAACATATCCACGCAGCATATATTCTCCACTCTATACCCTCTAGCCATAAATATCTGCAAATCCCTTGCCAGGCTTGTTGGTTTACATGAAATATAAACCATATTCTCAACACCATACTCTATGATTTTCCCGATAGCCTTCGGATGGATACCGTCTCGTGGTGGATCAAGAATTATATAATCCGGTTTTTCCTCTATCTCATCAAGCACCTTGAGGACGTCACCTGCGATAAATTTACAGTTATCAAGACCATTAAGAGCTGCATTTTCCTTTGCTGCGCAAACTGCCTCCTCAACTATTTCGACACCTACTACTTCCTTACACACCGGTGCCATAAGCTGCGCGATGGTGCCGGTTCCGCTGTAGAGGTCGTAGACTGTTTTACCGTTTAGCGAATCCTTGTCATCTCCCAGGATAAACTCTCTCGCTGTCTCATATAGTACCTCCGCTCCGAGTGAGTTGGTCTGGAAAAATGAGAATGGTGTGATTTTGAATTTCAGACCTAAGAGCTCCTCGTAGAAATATGAATCTCCGTAGAGCACCTCTGTGCCCTCGTTTTTGACCACATCTGCCACGCTGTCATTTTTTGTGTGTAAAACGCCCTTGAATCTGCCGTCATATTGCCTGGTCAAAAGCGCATATCTAAAGCCTGCGAGCAGCTCCTCCTCGTTGAAGCCCTCTGTCTGTGTGCTAGTGACAAGGTCGACTATGATTTCACCGGTTTTTGTTGCCTTTCTGACAAGCAGATGCCGCAGGTAGCCCTTGTGCGTTGCTCTGTGGAAATATGGTATATTGTTTTTTGAAAAATAATCAAGCGTTGCCTTTAATATTGTCCTGAAATCCTCATCCACTATCTGACAGTCTGATACTGTCACAAGGTCATAAAAGCTTCCTCTTTTGTGCATGCCAAGCGCAAGAGGGCCATCCTTATACTCATCACCGAAGGAAAATTCCATCTTGTTTCTGTATTCGCTCTTTTTAGGACTTCCATGTATCCCTATAAACTCATATCCTGACTCTTCCTCAGTGCCGATGGCATCCGAAATGAGCTTTTTCACCTGGGTAAGCTTCATATCAAGCTGCTTTTCGTAAGGCACTGTCTGATATGTACAGCCCCCGCACATTCCAAAGTGAGGACATGGCTCTTCTGTCTCCAGAGGCGATTTCTCAATTACCTCCATGAGTCTGCCCTCTGCTCTTTGATGCTTTACTTTATTTACAACAAATTCCACCTTCTGTCCCGGAATTGTATTTTTCACAATTACTCTTTCGCCGTCATCTGTAACGGCTATTCCCTTGTTTGGGAAGTCTACTCTTTCTACGGTTCCTGTTCCTCTAAATCCTTTTTTCATGTAATTCTTATCTCTCTTTATACTTTATTATTCCTTTGTATGCCTGACTGCAAATGCCTTGCTTCACACATAAAGAAAAATGAGGACTACATATGTAGCCCCCATTATCTAAAAACGATTATTTCTCTTCTTTAGTCTTTGGTGCCTCTTTTTCCTCTTCAGCATCATCATCGTCTTCATCCTCGAAGAAATCATCATCGAATTCATCATCATACTCATCATCGAAATCATCTAAATAATCCGGTGTGAAAAATCTGTAGATACCATATGCCGCTGCTGCAACTGCAACTAATACACCAATGATGGCAAATATGATAACAGCCTTGGAAGGCTTCTTGTCTTCCTCTTCTTTTTTGAGAAGGTCATTAAGCTTTGCCATGCTGAGCTTCTCTGCAAGCTTGTTGTCCTTTAATAATTCTTCAACTTTACTCATAATTCAATCCGCTCCTTTTCCAAAAGTAATTGTCAAATGCTATTTGTTAAATCCATTATAGCATATTATATCCAATTTTCCTATAAAAATTACAATAATTTTAGTCAATTTTTTTCAATTTGGCAAATGAAGCAAACATCTTTTTGGTACCTGCCTTGTCAAAGTCCACAGTGACCTCATAATCCCTGCCGCCTTCTACAATTGCCATGACCTCTCCCGCACCAAACTTGATGTGCGATACTCTGTCTCCTACCTTATATGAAAGGCCGCCGGTGGTATTGGCACTGGCAAAAGACTTCTGGTTGCTCACAGGTGTATAGACAGGTGTCCTTGTACGCTGTGTATTAAAGGTGGTTGCATACTCTGTGCCGTATGTAGGTGTCTTTTTGAAGGCCTCCTTAGCCTTTCTGTACGTGCTCTGCGAATTTCTTTCAAGGTCATCATCACGGTGCTTTGGCTCATAAACCTCGCCTGCCATAAGCTCACGCGGAATCTCCTTCACAAATCGCGATACCTTGTTGAACTGTGTCTCTCCACGCACCATGCGCATACGCGCAGATGTGATGGTAAGATGCTCCTTGGCTCTCGTGATGCCAACATAAGCAAGACGCCTTTCCTCCTCTATCTCGCTTGTCGCATCATCACTCGTGATTGACATATAGCTTGGGAAAAGACCATCCTCCATGCCCGCCAGATACACATTCGGAAACTCAAGTCCCTTAGCACTGTGCAGAGTCATAAGAACCACATAGTCGCTGTTTTCGTCAAGACCGTCTATATCGGCTACAAGCGCTACCTCCTCCAAAAAGCCACTGAGAGTAGGATTCTCCTCCCCCTGCTCGTAATCAACAGCCTTGTTTATAAGCTCATCAATATTCTCAATACGCTGCTCTGCTTCATCCGTGCCCTCTGCCTTCAGCTCATCGACATAGCCGGTCTCATCGATTATTGCCTGTATAAGCTGCGAAACCGAATCCATCTCGGCTCTCGCACGAAGTGACTGTATAAACATCACAAAAGGCTTTATCTTGCCTGCTGACCTCGCCATGCCCGGCACCTCATCGACGTAGCGCAGTGCCGTATAGAAATCTATACCCTTCTCAAGAGCATAGTCTGTCACCTTATTGATGCTCGTAGCTCCGATGCCGCGCTTTGGCACATTTATTATTCGCTTTACCGCAAGGTCATCATGGCCATTGTCAATAGTCTTTAAATATGCAAGGATATCCTTTATCTCTTTTCTGGCATAGAAATTCACGCCGCCGACTATCTTGTATGGGATGTTGGCAGCAATAAATTTCTCCTCGAAAAGACGCGACTGTGCGTTGGTTCGGTAAAGCACAGCACAGTCCTTATAGCGTGCCTCACCATTTCTCACGAGTCTCGCTATCGAACGCGCCACATAATCCGCTTCCTCGAAGCCACTCTCAAGCTGTTCAAAGGTAATCCTGTCTCCGGCTCCGTTGTCAGTCCAAAGGCGCTTGTCCTTTCTGCCCACGTTGTTGGAAATGACGCTGTTGGCAGCATCTAGGATATTCTGGGTAGACCTGTAATTCTGCTCAAGCTTTATGACCTTTGCATCTTCAAAATGCTTCTCAAAGTTCAAGATATTGTAGATATTGGCACCTCTGAACTTGTAAATGGACTGATCATCATCACCCACCACACACAGATTCTTATACTTCATAGCAAGAAGCCTGATAAGCTCAAACTGCACTGTGTTTGTGTCCTGATACTCATCTACCATGATATATCTGAAGCGCTCCTGATAGTAATCCAGCACCTCTTTATCCAGCTTAAAAAGCTCTACTGTCTTCACAAGCAAATCATCAAAATCGAGTGCATTATTCTGCTTTAGGGCATTCTGATACTCCTTGTATACAAGTGCCTGCTTGCGCTTCACGAAGTCACCTGTGAAGCGGTTTTCAAACTCTATCGGATCAATCATCTCATCCTTTGCAGATGAAATGACATTTAAAAACATCTTTTCCTTATACATCTTGGTGTCTATCTCAAGACGCTTGCAGATGTCCTTCATCAGAGCCTTCTGGTCGTCAGCATCATATATGGTAAAATTCGTGTCATATCCCAGCCTGTCAATATACCTGCGCAGTATACGCACACATGTCGAATGGAATGTAGAAACCCATATGCTTTCCGAACCATAGCCCACCATATCATCAATTCGCTCACGCATCTCTCCCGCAGCCTTGTTTGTAAAGGTGATTGCCATGATATTGTAAGGATTGACGCCACACTCATCTATCAGGTAGGCAGTCCTGTATGTAAGAACCCTGGTCTTGCCACTGCCTGCCCCCGCTAAAATAAGAAGCGGTCCCTCTGTGGTCAAAACGGCCTCCCTTTGCTGTTCATTCAACATATCTAAGTTCATCTGTTTTCCTCTCAATTCTCCAGTCTTATTACAGGCACACAAACCATAAATACAAAAATAATTTATCTACAGCATACCACAAACATATGTTTTGCACAACCCAATATGAGAAAATTCAAAAAAAACTTGTCATATAGTTTTCAATACTATATAATAAAAGCCTGAGGTGATGATATGGAGAATGACGTTAAAGAATTTTTATCAGAATTATTAAAACAGCTTAAATCAATAGATTACATAAAGCCGGAGGATATACCAAATATTGATCTGTACATGGATCAGGTCACAACCTTCATGGACGAGCAGCTCGCTGCATCAAAGCGCTATGAAAGTGACAAAATCCTTACCAAGACAATGATAAACAACTATGCAAAAAACAATCTGCTCCCTTCTCCGGACAAGAAAAAGTATTCTAAGGAGCATGTGCTCACACTGCTTTTTATATATTATTTCAAAAATATATTGAGCATCAACGATATACGCTCGATTCTTAATCCGCTTACCGAGAAGTATTTCGGCAATGATGACGGATTTACGATGCAGGATGTCTATACTGAGGTTTTCAGCTTAGAGGCGGAGGAATCGCAGAAGCTCTTAAAGGATCTCGGCAAGAAATACAAGATTGCCGGTGAAACATTTGAGGATTTTCCTGATGAGGACCAGAAATTTCTTCACACATTCAGCTTTATCTGCATGCTGAGCTTTGATGTCTACATCAAGAAAATGCTGATTGAGCGCATGATTGACAATCTAAATGAAGAAAAAGAGGCTTCTTCCCATGAAAATACACATTCAGGAAAGGAAAGTAAAAAAACAGGCTCAAATTAATGAGCCTGTTTTTCTTTCCCCCTATGATAAACTAATCCTCTTTGTCAGAGCCATCCTCCATGCGTGAAAAAACCATATCATATCCATCGTTGCCGTAGTTTAATGATCTGTTCACACGGCTGATTGTGGCTGTGGAAGCCCCGGTCTTTTCTGCTATATCAAGATATGTCTTCTGCTCTCTAAGCATCTTTGCCACTTCAAATCTCTGTGATAGAGAAAAAAGCTCATTTACAGTACAAACATCCTCAAAAAATGTATAACACTCTGCTCTATCCTTGAGACACAAAATAGCATCAAACAAATGGTCTACTGCTTCTGTTTTTAGATTCTTGCTCATCGTGTTCTCCTTTTTCATGCGATTTATTTACTTTTAATTTTAACATATTAAAGTTTTAAAGTAAACAGCTTTCTTGCAATTAAATTATGATATGTTATACTAATGTTACTATCGCCTAATAAATCAGAATGGAGTAAATTGAAAATGAAAAAAGTAGGATATTTCTTTTACACATTTGTCCCACTGCTTGCAGTTGAGGCAATTCAGACTATCGCCTTATTCTTTATGATGGGCATGGGAGTGTTTGGACAGGGTTTTGTCGGAAAGCTTGCTTTTCCGTCTGCAAACGTATCGGACCGCCTTGAAAAGACATTTACCTCTGTAAATTTTAACATGATGATTATGGTCATCTATGCACTCATTACCATTGCGATTTTTGGCATGTGGTACTATGCCAGATACGAAGGTAATTTTCTTCCATCCCCTAAGAAAACCTTCAATCCCATGATGATTGTGGCAATCGTCATACTCGTGCCGGGTACACAGTTTGCTGCCAATTTCATCGCTAACTTAACCGGCTACATCCGTCCCGACTGGCTGCAGCAGTACAACGAGCTTTTTGAGACATCAGGCATCACAGATACCACCTTTGTGACAGTACTTTATTCTGTAATACTGGCGCCAATCTGTGAGGAGCTTATATTCCGCGGTGTAACCATGCGCTGTGCCAGAAAGGCTTTGCCATTTGCTCTTGCCAATCTGATGCAGGCTGCACTTTTCGGACTGTTCCATCTCAACTGGATTCAGGGCATATATGCCTTTGCACTTGGCATAGTGCTCGGATATGTGTGCGAACGCGGTGGCTCTATTTACTACTCTATGGGGCTTCATCTGCTTTTCAACCTTTGGGGCACACTTTCAGGATTTTTCCCTGATCCCGGTAATAGTGTAGTGGTCTTTGTGGTTGTGATTGTGGTTACAATTGTTTCACTGGTGGCCGGATTTGTACTGTTTAACAAAGGACGAAGAAAGCTCCCCATAAATTCTACAGGAATATAGACACGCCCGCCAGACTTACTATCATCATAATCATGCCGGCAAGCAGTACTCCAAGCATGACAGCGGCAACCGTTGACTTGAAATCCATATCCAGGATACTTGCAGCAAGTGTTCCTGTCCATGCACCTGTTCCCGGAAGTGGGATACCTACAAAAAGTAAAAGTGCAACAAACAGACCTCTTCCGGCCTTTGCCTGAAGCTTCTTGCCGCCCTTCTCTCCTTTTTCAAGGCAGAAGCTGAAGAACCTTCCAATAATTGGTTTGTCTGCTCCCCAGATGAGAACCTTTCTTGCAAAAAGATAAATAATCGGTACCGGAAGCATATTTGCAATGATACAAACGATAAATGATGGCACTATCGGCAGCCCCATCACCTGTGAAACCGGAACCGCTCCTCTGAGCTCGATAAGTGGTACCATTGAAATTAAAAAGATGTAAATATATTTTTTTAACATGAATAATTCTCCAAAAATTTAATTAGTGTATGCATCTGCTCATCAGTTCCTATGGATATGCGCAGATAGTCGTTGATTCGCTCAGGTGAGCTGAAATGTCTGACAAATATATTGTCTGCCTTAAGGTCCTCAAAAAGCTTTGTTGCAGAAACATTTGCAGGCTTTGCAAATATAAAGTTGCTCTTTGAGTCACAGAATGTAAAGCCAAGTCTCTTAAGCTCTTTCTTTGTCCACTCACGTGTCTTTATGACCTTTGCTGTGGTCTCTTCAAAGTATGCTCTGTCTTTTACCGCTGCTGTAGCTGCTTCGATTGTGATTCTGTCCATGGTATATGAATTGAACGAATATTTCACATCATTCAGATACTTGATAAGCACAGGACTTGCCATGGCAAAACCAACTCTTGAGCCTGCCAGCGCGCGTGATTTTGAGAATGTCTGTACCACGATGACATTATCATATTTGTCAATGAGCGGAAGCGCACTTTCCCCGCCAAAATCCACATATGCCTCATCTACTACGACAATTACATCCTGATTGTGCTCTATTATATCCTCTATCTCATCAAGAGGCATGAGCTTTCCTGTCGGAGCATTAGGGTTTGGAAAAACTACTCCGCCGTTTGCCTTATAGTAATCTGACGGTACTATTGAAAAATCATCAGACAATGGAAGCTGCTCATAAGGGATTCTAAGCATATCTGCCCACACATCATAAAATGAATATGTAATATCAGGAAACAGTATCGGCTTTTTTGAATTGAAAAATGTCATAAAAATCATGGCAAGTACATCATCAGAGCCAACTCCGACAAACACCTTCGAGCTGTCTATCTTATAGAAATCCGCAATTGCATTTACCAGCTTATCAACCTTTGGATCAGGATACAGTCTTAAATCATCTGTATTGAAGTTACTTAAAACCTCCTTCACTCCCGGCGCTGGCGGATATGGATTTTCATTTGTATTTAACTTAATAACACAGGTATTCTTTGGCTGTTCTCCCGGTGTATAAGGTACAACCCTTCGAATGTTATTTTCCCAGTCTCTCATTCTTTTCCTCCAAATTTAATTATATGTCAGCCCATACATATTTACTGATCATTCAATTTTCTTCTCAAAAAAAATGATATCAAACATAAAATCAGCGTTTTTATTCACTTTAAAATATGCACCCAAAAAAATGCTAACAATTTTACTTTACCTCATTTACTTATGTTTGTAAAGGTTGTATATTACACTTAATCACTATTTTATATATATATTTTTATCTATTTTTAATCAAGGGGGATTATAAATAATGACTAAAAATAATTCAAAGGACCTCACCGTAGGTTCTCCTACCGGGCTCATTCTGGGCTTTTCCCTTCCGTTGCTTCTCGGAATGCTTTTCCAGCAGGTTTACAGCCTTATGGATACAATAATCGTCGGTCGTTTTCTAAGTGTTTCGGCCTTAGCCGCAGTCGGCTCTACCGGAAGCATCTGTTTTCTCATCATCGGCTTCTGCCAGGGTGTGTGTGCCGGCTTTTCACTTCCAATAGCCCAGCGCTTTGGTGCCAAGGATGAAAAAGGACTTAAAAAATATGTAGGAAATGCAGGAATTGTGTCTGTAATTATCGCAATAATCATGACGGCACTCACTGTGCTTCTCTGCGGTCACATTCTGACCTGGATGAATACGCCAAGCGACATTTACGACCTCGCTTACCAGTATCTGATTGTCATATTTGCAGGCATTCCTGCCACAATACTGTACAATCTGCTGTCAGGATATCTGAGATCTCTCGGCAACTCGGTCATACCTGTTATTTTCCTTATAATCGCGGCTATTCTAAATATCGGTCTTGATTTACTTTTCATTCTGGTATTTAACATGGGCGTGTTTGGAGCGGCTTTTGCAACCGTACTGTCACAGGGTATATCAGGAGTGCTGTGCATCATTTACATAGCAAAAAATGTACCTCTGCTGCATGTAAGCAGAAATGATTTGAAGCTTGACTCTTCATATGTCAGAAATCTGATGGTCATGGGACTTCCTATGGGCTTTCAGTATTCGATAACCGCTATAGGCGGCGTCATACTGCAGACTGCCGTAAACGGCTTAGGCTCCATCGCAGTTGCCTCAATGACCGCTGCAAGCCGTATTTCAATGTTTATGGTGTGTCCATTTGACGCACTCGGCTCCACAATGGCCACCTACAGTGGACAAAATGTCGGTGCAACCAAATTTGAACGTGTAAAGAAAGGGCTTATTTCAGCCTCAGTGATAGGATCGATCTATTCGGTTTTGATTTTTGTGGCACTGCCGTTTATAGCCAACTATCTGATTTACCTGTTTGTATCACCAAGCGAAACAGAGGTTGTCGTACAGGCTCATCAGTTTCTGCTGATAAATGCATTTTTCTACATCCCGCTCGTTCTGGTAAACACAGTCCGTTTCACCATACAGGGCATGGGTTTTTCCGGCTTTGCGATGTTTGCAGGAGTAGCAGAAATGATTGCGCGTTCACTCATCGGACTTGTATTTGTACCGATATTCGGCTTTTCTGCCGCCTGCTTTGCAAGCCCACTCGCATGGATTCTCGCAGATGCCTTCCTGGTGCCTGCATTCATCCACTGCCTGCATGAGCTGCAAAAGCAGTAAATTTATCTCACGGCCGAGGAAAGCACCGGCGAATCATACTATATATTGAGCTTTACGAAGCAGCTTAGAAGCAGTTAGAATTATGTCCATATACAACAATGCCCCAGCATGGACGCTGGGGCATTGTTTTTATAAAAAATTATATTATAAGTTTACCACATCTATAAATTTCTGGAACGCTGCACGTCCCTCATCAGTGCACTTGTACACTCCTGCACACTCAAGCACCTCTTTAAATACAAGTCCAATCTCCTCATTGATGATACCATCAATATTAGACTCATCAATCTTATCATACTTAGACATAAACTTAAGAGCCCAGTCAGCATGTGATGCAAGAGTCTCAGTCGAATGCAGATCCTTTCCTGTAAGGATTGCATCCCTAAGTTCTGCCATCTCACCTTTTAATCTGGCAGGAAGCACTGCAAGTCCCATTACCTCGATAAGTCCGATATTCTCCTTCTTTATGTGATGAAGGTGGGCATGCGGATGATATACGCCAAGCGGATGCTCCTCTGTTGTGATGTTGTTTCTGAGCACAAGGTCAAGCTCATAGTCTCCGTCACGACGTCTTGCTATAGGTGTGATAGTGTTGTGTGGCTCTCCATCTGTCTCTGCAAAAATAAATGCTTCTTCATCTGTATAGCCTCTCCATGCAAGAAGAATCTTATCTGCAAGGTCAATAAGCTTATCCCTGTCTGCTGACTTGATTCTGATAACAGACATAGGCCATTTTACGATACCTGCCTCGACATCCTCGTAGCCCTTAAATGTGATTTCTTTCTCTATCGGAGCCTTTGCCATAGCGAAGGTATAGTGTCCGCCCTGGAAATGGTCGTGACTTAAGATAGAGCCTCCAACGATTGGCAGATCTGCATTTGAGCCTACAAAATAGTGTGGAAACTGTGTCACAAAATCAAGCAGCTTTCCAAATGTGGCACGCTCGATTTTCATCGGTGTATGCTTTGAATTGAACACGATACAGTGCTCATTGTAGTATACATATGGTGAGTACTGGAAAAACCACTGGCTGTTGTTTATTGTAACAGGGATAATTCTGTGGTTTTCTCTTGCAGGATGGTTTACGCGGCCTGCATAGCCCTCATTTTCCTTACAAAGCTGGCACTTTGGATATGCGCTCTGCTTAGCATTTTTAGCAGCAGCAATTGCCTTTGGATCCTTCTCAGGCTTTGAGAGATTGATTGTCACATCAAGTGTGCCATACTCTGTGTCTGTGGTCCATTTCATATCCTTCTTTATGCGCTGTCTTCTGATATAATTGCTGTCACAGCTTAATTTGTAAAAATAATCGGTTGCCGCAAGTGAAGACTCATTGTCGTATAAATCCTTAAAGCGAGCTCTGATCACGCTTGGTGCATTTACAAGGCAGCCCATCAGCTTTGTATCAAAAAGATCCTTGTATACAATGCTGTTTTCTTTCATGATGCCATTGTCATATGCGTATGTCATCATATCCTCGAGTATACCCTCAAGCTTCTCCTCTGCCTCTTCCTGTGTCCATGCCGGCTGAGCCTCTACCTTTTCAAATGTCTCATCCTCGATGTCGTCCACTCCGAGTACCCCGAGAAGTCTGTTTACTGTGTATACCTCATCAGCAGGGTCAACAAGTCCTGTTGTAAGACCATATTTTACTAATTCTAATATTCTCTCCTGAATCATGTCATGCTCCTTAATCATTGTCGGGAAAAACCTATTTATCCGTTACTGTTATTTCATATTGCTAATTTTATGCCAGACGGCTAGGTCCGTCTCCGATTGAAACAACATAAAACTCAGGTGTCTTTCCAACCTTCTCTTCATAGGCCTTTGTCAGGTTTGCCTTAAACTGATCAATAGCCTCGTCCTTTACTATGCTGACTGTACAGCCGCCAAATCCGCCTCCTGTGATTCGTGATCCGATAACACCCGGAATCTTCCATGCCTCATCAACAAGTACGTCAACCTCAGGACATGATGTCTCATAATCATCACGAAGTGATACATGTGAGGCATTCATAAGCTTTCCAAATGTCTCAATATCATTTTCCTTTAATGCCTTAACAGCCTTGATGGTACGCTGGTTCTCATAAACCGCATGCTTGCCTCTCTTACGTGCAACCTCATCCTTAATCGCATCCTTATGAGCCTCGAACTCTTCATCTGTCAAGTCACCGAGAGTCTTGATGTCACATACTGTCTGTAAATCCTTAAGAGCCTGTGCACTCTCATTTCTTCTGTCATTATAAGCACTTGTTACAAGGCTGTGCTTAACCATGCTGTTTGTAACCACGATCTTTGCACCATCCAAAACGATTGGTGCATACTCAAAATCAAGAGTATTGCAGTCAAGGAAAATTGCATTGTCCTTTTTGCCCATTGCAGATGCAAACTGATCCATGATACCGCAATTACAGCCGTTGTAGTTGTTCTCTGAATACTGACCGATAAGTGCAATATCCTGATTTGTCACGTCAAAGCCGTAAATATCCTTTAACATATATCCTGTAACCACCTCAAGAGATGCTGATGAAGAAAGGCCTGAGCCGTTTGGAATATTTCCGAATAAAACAATATCAAGACCGCTTTCAAGCTTCATTCCGCGTCCCTCGAAGGCCCACATAACGCCCATTGGATAGTTTATCCAAAGTCCGTCCGGATCAGGTGTAAACTCATCAAGTGATGACTCAACCACACCCAGATTGTCAAAATTCATAGAGTAGAAACGAAGCTTCCTGTCATCGCGCTTTCTTGCTGCCATATATGTGCCGATGGTAAGTGCACATGGGAACACATGTCCTCCATCGTAGTAAGTGTGCGTAGCGAACAGATTTAAACGTCCCGGACCAAAATATACTCTGATATCCCCATCTGCTCCAAAAAGCTCCTTGAATTTGTCTAATACGTTCTGCTGTATCATTTTTTCTTCTCCTTTGCTGATTGTATTTGCGTTAAATTGATAGTTAAAATAATTCGTTTTTTCTTTATAACTCTATTATAACTGCACATTTTTACATTGCAATACATCCGACTGAAAATGCAACATAACAAATCAAATCATGCAACAAAATTACATATATTCTTTGTAATTATTTTTTGAAACACTTAATAACATCAAGTGCCGGCAACACATTTCCATCATAGTCAAAGAGTGCCTGGTTTGCCCACTCATTGCCGCATGGTCCCGGATCATTCATATACTTAAGTGAAGCCGGTGTAGCCCAGCCTGAGCCCGGTACAGGAATCCACGCTGGCTCCCACCAGAAAAATCCTTTTCCGTGGTCATCCACCACATTTGCCACCCTGTTTAAGAAATCTTTTGTAAAGTCAGCCTGCCCTTCAATAGTCATAGGATAATCTATCTTCTCAACAAGCTCCGGTTTTGTCGCATAACCCTTGCGCTCAGAATCAGCAAGCTTCTCGTACTCCTGGTAGCTGTCCATTGTAAAGCCCATGGATACCTCAGCGATGATAAGGTCCTTATTGAAACGCTTTGCAATATCGTTCATATTGAACTCAAGCTGATCAAGTGAGCCGTGCCAGAAAGGATAGTATGACAATCCGATATACTCAAACTCCTCTCCTCTTTCGATGAAGTTTGTAAACCATCTGACATAAAGCTCATTGTTTCCACCATTATCGAGGTGAATCATAATCGGAATATCAGCATTTACCTTGCGGCAGGCACGTATTCCGGCATTAACAAATTTTGCTATATTATCGTAGTTAGGTACCTTTCCCTCAGGCCACAAAAGTCCGTTTGAAAGCTCATTACCTACCTGAATCATTGTGACATTTACACCTGCCTCAATAATCTTTGTCAGATTTTCAAGTGTAAAATCATATACAGCCTGCTCCAGCTCGTCCACACCGAAATTCTTCCATGCCTTTGGCTTAATCTGCTTTCCCGGATCTGCCCAGAAATCACTGTAGTGGAAATTCAAAAGCACTCCAAAGCCTGCATCTGTAACCTTTTTTCCGATAGCAATAGTCTCAGCCAGGTCATTGTTACCCGCACCGTAAGGCTCACCATCCTCTGATTTTGGGTCGTTCCACAGACGAAGACGGATTGTGTCAACATCATGCTCCTTCATGATGTCAAGAATATCCTTCTCCTTTCCGTCCTCGTAGTATTTTGCTCCGCAGCGTTCCAGCTCTAGCAAGGTTGATAAATCCATACCCTTAATAAACTTTGACATTTTAATTCTCCTTAATTCTTATATCGTTTATTTACACCATGAGAGCAGTACCAGTAGTAGTCCCTGCTCTCAAAATGTGTAATAATATTCCTGACAACCTTAAAATGCTAGATTCCGCGGAAACAGAATGTGAATTCCATTTTCTCTGAGACATCAAGCAGGTACTCCGGATGAGTATGTGAGCCCCAGCTGTCGTCTCCTCCTACACCCATCTGCTTCTTTGCCACACGGACAACAGTATAGTGTACAGGTGGAAGCTCGAAATGATGTGCAGCATTTTCCAGCTCATGTGGTGTATATGGCAGTGCTGAGAACGAAAGCTCATCACCAAAGAACAGCATGCCTCTGCCCTTCTTATCCATTACCTTTGCATATCTTACTCTGCACTTGTTGCCGCTCTCCTGCGGAACGAGGTACTCGGCAATGTTGTCTGCCACTTTATTCTCGTATACACCATACTTTCCGCCATGCTGTCTGTCCTCGTATGTCTCCTGTGGTCCGAGTCCGTACCATTTCACTGTATCATAATCGGCATCCAGCTTGAACATCATGCCAAACTCCGGCATATCGCCAAGCTCCTTTACCGGGTCATATGACAGAGTTGTCTCGATTGTTCCATCACCAAACACTCTGTATGTCACCTCGCATGAGCTCTGCGGTGTGGTAGGCATGAAATAAGTGTATGTGATGGCGATATTGTTGTCATTTTTTTCTACCCTTGGTGATGTATCTGCAAAGCGCTGATCCTGTCTGGTGGTCACATACATGCTGGCAATCTTCCACTGTGCATAGCGCTGTGGCATCATATTGCCGGAATCATTGTTGGTAGGTGTTCTCCAGAAATTCGGCAGTGGAATAGTATTTGGAAGCATCTCGACGCCACCATATACATATGAAACCATTCCCAGATTCATTCTTGAGAAAAGTGCCTTAAAGTTCTCACCTCTTACAAGGATATTTCCGTTTCCAACAACAAGCTCAACTGATTTGTCGCATGAATACTCACTTACAGGCTTCTTTATCATATGCTGTCCGAATGCAATCTCATATCCTGCCTTTTCCCAGATGGTGTTTTCCTTCAATACAAATGATACGACAATACAGTACTCTTTTTCCACATCTATCATGGAATTTTTAAGAGTCACCGGCACCTCATAGCTTGCCCTATCCATCGGTGGAACAGATATCTGAAGCTTTGTCCTGTAAACCTCCTCACCATCTGCAAGAAGAATGGCAAAAGCATCAAAAAGCGATGTATTTACAAAAAGATTTTTGTTTGTAACTGTAAAGATGTAGTCGCTGTCAAAATCAACCGAGATATTCTGATAATTAAACTTCACCTCCTGCATCTTTGGAGAAGCCTCTCTCTCTCCGCCGTAGCAGATGCCGTTTCCGCTGAAATCACCATCAGTAGGCCTGTCGCCGAAATCTCCGCCATATGTGAGGAACCACTTGCCGTATCTGTCCTTTTTATAGATTGACTGGTCAATATAATCCCAAATAAATCCGCCCTGATATCTAGGCTCGCGGTCTGTAAGCTCTGTATATTTGTGCATAGCACCGCAGGAATTTCCCATTGCATGTGTATATTCGCAGCATATAAACGGTTTCTCAGGATGCTCTGCCAGGAATTTTTCAATGCCTGCAACCGGAGTATACATCTGGCTTTCCATGTCGCTTGTGTCATTATAGCTTCTATCGTTAAATACTCCCTCATAATGCACCAGACGATGCTTATCAAGCTGTCTGAAAAGCTGTGACATCTCATATATTGTCTTGCCGCCAAACGACTCATTGCCGCATGACCAGATAAGGATTGCCGGATGATTTTTATCTCTCTGATAGCATGAGTTGGCACGGTCGAGCATCATTTCTCTCCACTGTGGCTTGTCCTTTGGCACAACAAAATCAAGGTCAACATAGCCCTTATTATATGCCTCCCATGTGCCATGACTCTCAAGATTGTTCTCCGCTATCATATAGATTCCATAAATATCGCAAAGCTCATAGAGCATGGAATCATCAGGATAATGGCTTGTTCTTATAGCATTGATATTGTTCTTTTTCATTGTGACAATATCCTTTATCACCTCATTACGGTTTGGCACACGGCCTGTTATTGAGCTGAACTCATGGCGGTTTACACCCTTAAATACAATACGCTTACCGTTTAGCTTCATAAGTCCGTCTACCATCTCAAATCTTCTGAAGCCCGCCAGCTGGCTGATAAACTCGATCTCATTTCCATGCGTATCTTTAACTATAATTTTAACCTCATACAGATTCGGCTTTTCAGCGCTCCATAACAGAGGATTTTTCACATTACATGAGCCCTCGCAAATTTCCTTATCCCTAAGCTCTATGTCAAACTCTTCCAATAAAAGTTTTGCCCTGTCATATTTTTCCACAGACAAATCGCCCAGCTCATAAAGCTTTACACTTGCAATACCATCACCATCTGCCTTTATTGACACACTAAGTGTACCCTCGTCAAAGGTATCATTAAGTGTAGGAACAACTGACAGATCCTCCACATGTGCACAAGGAACGGCATACAAAAATACATCTCTGAAAATGCCTGAAAATCTGTAAAAATCCTGATCCTCACACCAGCTGCTTGATGTCCATTTCCATACTCTGACCGCAAGCTTGTTCTCACCCTCGACAATATAATCAGTCAGCTCGAAATCAGACGGATCAAATGTGTCCTCACTGTAGCCGACATAATGTCCATTCAGCCAGAGTGCAAAACCGCTCTCCACTCCCTGGAACGAAATACACACCCTCTTGTTCTTCATATTCTCAGGGATTGTGAAATACTTCACATAGCTTGCAACCGGATTAAAAATCTCAGGTACCTCGCCCGGCTTTATAGACTCATCAGCCTCCCACGGATATGTGGTATTCGTATAGATTGGCACGTCATAGCCTTCCATCTGGATATGTGCCGGAACCCTGATCTCATCCCAGCCTTTGCAATCATAGTCAGCTGCCTCAAAGCCACAAGGAGCCAGGGACTGATTCTTTGCATATGCAAACTTCCATAAGCCGTTCATATCATATCTCAGGCTTGATTTCCCTTTAATTTTCTCCAGTTCATTTTTATAGCATACATGATCCGAATGAGCCGCAAGTCTGTTCTGCTCAAATATTTCCGGATTCTTAATGATATTTGAATCAAAATTACTCATATTTTTACACTCCTATCTACTGTATTTATTATTTGATACATGTCTGTTTTAAACACAAAGCCCTCTTATAAGACGAAGGCAAATAATAAACATTATTTGCCTTCTTAATTTTTAACAATATTATTTTACTTTTATTTAACAGATCCTGTAATTCCCTCTGCAAACTGCTTCTGGAGTACAAAGAATACGAGCATTGTAGGGATGGAGCAGAAAAGAACGCCCATCATCAGTACACCGTAATCTACTGTATATCCTGCTGCAAGGTTTGCAATAAGCATTGGCATTGTGATAGCAGCAGGCTTATTGAGGATTACCTTTGGCCACAGGTATGAGTTCCATGCATTCATGAATGTAATAACTGCAGCTGCTGCATATGTTGATTTCTGTACAGGCATATACATCTTGAAGAAAATACCAATCTCACTGAGTCCGTCAATTCGTGCCGCCTCCATTATATCGACTGGGAAGTTTCTCGAATTCTGTCTGAACATCATGATGAGGAACGGCGTTGAAATAGCCGGGAGCATGAAGCCCCATACCGTATTTATAAAGCCGAGCTTTGACATCATCTTGAACAGAGGAATAAGTGTAGCTACCTGCGGAATCATCATGGCAAGAAGTAAAACTGAGAACAGCTTATCCTTTGCCTTGTCATGATAGAGCTCAAAGCCGTAACCGGCAAGTGAGCAGACAAGCAGTGCTATAATTGTCTGAACTGTTGCATTGATAAGTGAGTTTTTCATTCCAAGTGCAACGTTCTGTGATGCAAACAGTTTCTTTAAGTTCTCAAGGGCATAGCCACCAAATGCAATTCTACCTCTTGCAATGTCAATAGACTTGTTGGTCGCTGCCGATATCATCCAGAAAAACGGAAATACTGAGATGAACGAAACTATTACAAGAAAAATGTATGAAGGTATAAGCCTTTTTTGTATTGATGATCCATGTTTTTTCTTAGTCACGCTTGTCACCTACTTTCAGATTGATAAATGCCAGTATAGCAACCATGATGAATACGATAACAGACATTGCTGATGCATATCCAAAGTTTGCAACGCCTTCACCAAACGAGCCGTTATAGATATAATGTGACATGGTGATTGTCGCATTTGCAGGTCCACCCTTTGTCAGGTTTACAGACTCGTCGAAGAGCTGTAATGTACCGTTTATTGACATGATAGTTGTCATAACAATTGTAGGTTTAAGAAGAGGAACCGTGATAGACCAGAAGGTTCTCCAGCCGCTTGCTCCATCTATCTTTGCTGCCTCGTAAACAGAGTACTCAATATTCTGGAGACCTGCTAAAAAGAACACCATATTATATCCTGTCCATCTCCAGATAAGAGCTACTATGATAATAATCTTAGCACTCCAGCCTGTACCAAGGAAGTTAAAGTTGTTCTCTAATATTCCAAGTTTAACAAGGATTGTATTGATAAGTCCCTGTGTTGCAAAAAGCGATTTAAAAATCAATGCATATGATACGAGTGATGTTGCACATGGTAAGAATACACATGTACGGAAAAGTCCTTTAAATTTAAGGTGCTTATTGTTAAGTAACTGTGCCAGTAAGATTGCCAGTACAAGCATGATTGGCACTTCGATAATTAAATATAAGAATGTGTTTCCGATAGATCTCTTGAAAACCGCATCCTGAAACATTCTTGTGTAGTTGTAAGTAAGTGGATTTGCCCACTGCATATTTGCGCTTGAGCCAGTTTTAAAGGATGTAATAACAGCCTGGATTATAGGCCAGAAGCTCATTATGAAAATGAGTATTGTTGCCGGAGCCAGATACATCCAGCCGGCTGCCCTTTGTTTACCGGTTATGCTCATTCCTTTTTTCTTATTTTTCACTGTAAAGGCCTCCTAACTATAAGTCTTTGAGAAAAAACAGGGAGCCATTTAATGGCTCCCTGTACATTTGCCATCAAGCTAACAGATTAAAGTCCCATTGTGAATTTAAGGTCATCCTCTGCTGTCTTTATCTCTGAATCGATATCTGCACCATTCTGAGTAATATTGATAAGTGCTGTAGCAAGCTTCTTACGTGCATCGTAGTGGAAATCGCTCTGCTCGATTATCTTAACATTTGCACCCATCTCAACGATCTTAGCGTAAATTGGCTGGTTGTTGAAATACTCAACACCCTCGTTGTAAACCTCTGACTTGCCTGCAGGTGTATATGTAGTGATAACACCACCATTCTTAAGAGCATTGTCATATGTCTCAGATACACCCTTGTCTGTATAAGATCCGCCACCGAATGTATATGCTAAGAATTTCTTAGCAAGGTCTGCCTGCTTGCAGTTGCTTGTGATGTAAAGTGAAGAACCACCGTTTGATGCATAGCCTTCACCACCCTCAAGTGTTGGAAGAGATGTAATCTCCCACTTTCCACTGTTGTCTGTAACCTTCTCGATTGTAGGAATGATCCAGTTTCCGTTCATAACGCCTGCAACCATGTCTCCCTGAATAACCTGATCTGTGTAATCTGACCAGTTATTTGCAAGGTAAAGAACATTGTTGTCGATCATATCCTTAAGTACCTGCATGATTTCTTTTAATTTAGCATTGTCTACAAATTTTGGCTTGCCATCCTTGAACTGTGACTCACCCTCTGCCTGAAGCATCATGTAGAATAAATCGTTTCCGTCTCCATCCATGCAAAGTAAGTATTTTCCTGTCTTCTCGTATACTTTCTTACCTACCTCGATGAAATCCTTCCAAGAGATACCTGTCATATCATCGATTGTGTATCCTGCCTGCTCAAGAAGATCTGTTCTGTAAGCAAAGATTACTGTTCCGTTATCAACAGGGAATCCAAAGTGCTCTCCGTCGATTGTAGAGAATGATAACTTCTCCTGACTGAAATCATCCCACTTAACATCTGCATCATTTGCTGATACCCATGCATCAGGATAATTTGTATGGTACTGCCGGAAGTAGTGATCCTGGAATAATACGATGTCAGGAAGTGTACTGTAATCCCCAGCTGAGCCTGCTGTTGTAATTGCTGTCTCAATGTCAGATGACCCTGACTGCTCCTCGATATTGAGTACAAAATCAGGATCTACATTTTTCTTGTAATCCTCTGCTGCTGCTTTGAGTGCTGGGATATTGAAGTTTGGATCCCAAGCCCAGGCTGTAAGTGTGTGACCGTCATCTACTGTCTCTACCTTCTTACCTGTCTTTTCTGTGCCATCTCCTGATGAAGATGAATCTCCACATCCGGCTGCAAGTGAGGCAACCATTGTTGTTACGAGTAATAATGAAACTACTTTCTTTTTCATTTTTCTTCCTCCCTAATAAAAATGATGTTTCTGCAATACTCCGTTTACAATTCATTCATAATCATATTATTTCAATTGGGCATTTTGACTACGAATATTTGTCCGTTTCTTGATTACATAGTCATTATAACCATATACGTTGTTTCTGTGTTAACAAATTCCACACAATTATATGCATATTCAAACATAAATGTACAAAAATATGTGAAAACATGTATTTTCTACCATCCCTTTAGTGCAGATATCCTAAAATTGAGTAGTTTATGCTCATAATTTTCAGGATTTATCTTCCACTGATATGGCGAAGTGTTCAAAAATTTGCGGAAATTACGGTTAAAAGTTGACTGGGTTGTGAATCCACACTTTTGTGCAATAAGCTCCATAGGCTCATTTGTCTTTTTCATAAGCTCGCACGCCTTCTGCACTCTTATCAGATTCAGATACTCCATAGGCGGCATATTGATATATGATTCAAACAGTCTCCTGAAATGAGTCTCACTCATATTGCACAGTGACGAAAGCTCCCCTGCCTTTATTGTTTCACTGTAATGCTTATTCATATAGTCAAGCGCCGTGGCTATCTGTGACATATTAGTGCCCTTTACGACATCATTATCTTCCTCCGGCAGCTCATCATACTTGCGCAACAGCTCTATTACAATTCCCTGCACAAGGAGCTTTATCGTCCTTTGGCAATAAATCTTGTGCTCACTGGTTTCCCTGATTATGGCATTTATATACTCAGCCATAGCCGGGCTCTGATACACGTTGGTCATAAACGCTTTTTTTGATATAGTCGTAACTGCCTCATTCTGGAATGCCGCATTGTTTGGGAACATCTCTTCTATCACAGAATGTATGTCAATAAAAATGTACTCCCAGAAATTCACCACCTCACCATAGCTGACTGTAACATGTGGAAAATTCTCAGGTATAAATGTGATATCGCCGTCATGATACTGGTAAATATCCTCATCCAGATACATATTTCCATCTCCCTCGCGGCAGATGCCGATTTCAAGCAGATTATGGAAATGCAGGTGAAATTCCTCATGACCATACACTCTCTTCCAGGATTCTCCGCACAGCACAAGTGCCGATTCTCCCTGTGGCAGCTCATAGAATCTGAATTCCATCGTGTCTTTTTTTCTTTTCGCCATATATACTCTCCTTTGCAGCGAAATGCCAAATACGCTGCTGCTATTATAGCAGCAGCGCACCAATCACTACTTTAATCAAAATCGAACTTGTCGAATCTCTTGTACATAGCCTTGTACTTCTTGCGGACATCCTCGTTGCCCTGAAGCACCTCTTCCTCTGTACCTCTGAATTGACAGCGGATGCAGCTATAAATACCCGTTTCCTTATTATAGAACATATCAATATCAAGATCCCTCATAAAACATAAAGGACATCTGTAATTTAATTTGCCTTTTCCAAGTTGAGCCATGTTGCAAATACCTCCTTGTCTTTAATCTGTTTCTTGTAACCAAGCTTGAACATTGGAGAGAATGCATATCCTTCCTCAATGTATCCCTCTGCCTTTGCAGATGGTGTGAGTGAAACCTTTGTCTGAATTGCAGGAATTACTGCGCTTACTGCAGTTGCTCCGTCAAGCTTTGCATCACGACACTTGTACTCATAATTGATGCTCTGTGGGTTTTCTCCCTCACATGTAAGTGTGATGCCTGTCATATCCTCTGGATACTCTGTTGTTCCGTAACATGCTGTGATGTACTCATCGAGATAAACCTCTGCATTTGGATCACTCATGCTAAGGATATTACGCTCAATCTTGATGTTTGATGAGCCCTCCTCAAAGTATTCCTTTGTCTGAAGAGTAAGCTTAACATCATAAAACTCAATATCTACAGGATCAAGTGTAAGGATTCTTGTTTTCTTGCCATCAATAACTTCCTCTGAAAAATGGCTGTGTGTAGGACAGAGACACAGGTCAACCTCCTCACCGTTGTGTGAAAGCTTGGCACTTCTTACTGTTCCAGCTCCTGCATAGTGTGTAAAGTATCCTGCTCTATATTTCTCCTGAATAAGGAATGGATAAGATGCATCCTGTACATGCTTTGTTCCGATTCCTACCGGCCACTCAAGCTTTGCAACGTATGGACGAAGGTCTACGATTGCTCCACCCTGATCCATGTTTACGCATGCTCTCATGTATGGGTCACAGTACCAGAAGAGCTGCTTGTCTGAGCCGTAAAGGATATCTCTCCATGGTGCACACTCAGGCTCATTGTAGTTACCTGCGTTGACACCCTTCTTCTCTCTGAAGTAATCAGCGAACTCTGACATTGTCATGTCGATGAGCTTACCCTCTTTCTTTAACTTGCCATAGTAATTACAGCCGTCTGTGTATGACTTTAAGAGAAGCTCATATGGCTGCTCCCAGCGTCCCATCTTGTTCATCCAGCCAGGTCCTACGAACATCATGTTGTATGAATATCCGTTATTGTATTTTGCAAGGTCTCTGTACTGGTCGATGAGGTTGTAAAGATATGGATACTCCCATGTCTTTGTATCATAAATCATTCCACGAAGCACGTTCTGTGGATGTGTTCCGAAGTTTGAGCCGTTTCCGTCATAGCATGCAATAAGGTCACGTGAGAGATGTGGAATTGCTACGATTCCGCTATCCTCTTCCTTATTTGCTGCTGGCGCATGTGTGTTCTGCTTTGATGGAATCCATGGTGCCCATGGGCCTCCGTCAAAGAGTGTGTACCATGAGTTGTTACATGTGTGGTATGCCTTAGGGCCCTCCTCCCAGCATGTTGCAACTGCACATTTTACCATTGGGTATTTTTCTTTTATGTAGTTTGTAAGGTCTGCATCCATATAGTAAGAGCCTGTTGACTCAGGATAGAAACCGAATCTGTCATGGAATTTCTCGAAAACATCATTTACGATAGCTTTCTTGTCCTCCATTGAGAACATCCAGATACAGAAATCCTTTGTCTTATACTTCTCTCTAAACTCCTCACATGGAAGTCCAAGGAGTGAAAGTGCTATCTCATCACCGTATTTCTCGTGATCCTGCTTTGCAAGCTCTACTGCCTCATCATTAAAAAGTGAAGCATATGTCATCTGGATTGTTGTTTTGAGTCCCGCCTCATGTGCAAGTCTCTGCTGTGTCTTGAAGATGTCGAGTGACTCTGTGATAAGCTTCTTATCTCCAATATCCTCTTCTTTTCCCTGTCCTGTCACTGTTGCTGAGTACTCAGGCACCATCTCAGGGCGGTGAATGATGTTAACAATAAATTTGTCCATCCGTTGTTTCCTCCATTTGCTTGTAATTTAATTTATTTCTTAGGTACGTTTTTCGCGCAACCGTTTGTTCTAAACTTAGTATATTACAGTATTATGATTATGTCAATGTGCAATTTCGACATTTTTAAATTTTTGTTTTCAAGCATTTTTCACAAAAAAGGGATTAGGTGCGCGTTTCTGTGCGCAACTTTTGCGCATTGGTCGCAGGTCGGTACGTAAGCCGTGGACTGTTGGGGAGACACGCACTTTCGCCCTCGCTACGCTTCGCGACTAAGATTCTATACGAAATTATGCTTTTAGGTTTTCTATGCACGACGAAACCGTCGAAACTTATACAAATGTATATGCTAGATGGTTTGCTATAATCTCACAGTTTATAGTTACTGCTTCATTGTGTACGCTTTGGCGGTTACAAATGACACGCTACTCACAAGTTCTAGTACACTCCACAGTAGTTAATTCTCGACTAAGCCATCAATACATGTCTATAAGTCCATTTTTATGAGGCTTTTTGGCTGAGTTTGGGTGCTGTTTTGGTGATTTCTGCAGTTTCAGCTACTTTTTCTCGGCTTTTCTCTGGCTTTATGGCTGGGTTTAGGGTGCTGTTTTTGGGTTTTTTGCAGTTTCAGCTACTTTTTCTCGGCTTTTCTCCGGCTTTATGGCTGGGTTTGGGGTGCTGTTTTGGTGATTTCTGCAGTTTCAGCTACTTTTTGCGAGGCTTCTGGCATAATGGTGAAAGCCCAACACCATAAATTAACAACAACATATTGAAAAAACCACTTGTGTCCTTAATGTCAAGAACACAGTTATAAAAAATTGTAATCTTTACTCTGATAAGAATGGAGTTAAACATATTCGTATCCAAGCAAGACCTAATAAATGGCCCGAGAACGACTGCCCATTCTGCCATAAATCATGCCCTGTTTATGATAAACATTCCAGCAGATCAACTATCTGGAGAGGTCTGGACTTGGGTGGCATTCTGGTTGAAGTTGAATACCAGACACATCGTATCATCTGCCCTGAACATGGGGTATCTGTTGCCGAAGTTCCATGGGCATATCCGGGTAGTAGATTTACCAAAGATTTCGACCTTACCGTTGCATGGTTTGCATCCTATCTTCCAAGAAGCACCACATCATACTTCATGAGAGTGGACTGGGAAACCGTAGGCCGCTGTGTCAATCGCACTCTTCATGATTTAGAACCAGCTGACTCCGAAGCAACTATCCAGTATCTAGGTTGTTACTGGCGATGGTGCCAGATGGATTACAGATTGTGTAAATGAATACACTCCTAACTACGCACGCTGCGTTAATTCCTTTCATGTGGTCGAGTGGGCTATGGCAGCTCTCGATGAAGTCAGAAAAGATATCTTACGCATTGGGAACAGCTCCGGTTATTACTAAAGCTTACAAACGTAGATGAAGATGAGGATGAACTCAAACGCTGGCTGTGGAAAGCCAGCCACAGCAGGATACCTGCATTTAAATGTGTCACCGTTAAATCCTATGCTCATATTTTCTCCAATTAATTATAATCTATATAGAGTATGTTTGTGAACTACTCAGCTATTGAATAACCCAGCAGTTCACTATTATCATATTCTATATCTCCTGATCTCCGTACGGATTTCTGTAATACTGGTATTTTCCGAGTATATAGTTACTTCTTGATTCATTTAAAATCTGACTTCCTGAGCAATTCTGTATTTCCTGCCCATCAACCATATTATTAGTAGTTGTGCATTCAATAAATCTGTATATGCACTTCTGCTAAAGTGCATGTGTCCCCTCAGTCCCCGGCTTACGTACCTTACGTTGTGGCAGAAATTTAAATAAATGTTTTTAATCTTGCGCTTATTATGTTATGATTAAAGTAAATGAAATATTATTGAAATTCGGTAAAACAGGCAGGTGAATTATGATTAAAATAGCATTCTTTGATGTGGATGGCACCCTGCTTCGACTGGGACATAAAGAATTATCAGCAAACACTGCTGCTGCACTTAGGCAGCTCCACCAAAATGGCATCATTCTTTGTATGGCTACCGGAAGAGGCTACACAGGTGTGCCTCTTTTTGATGGAATTGATTTTGATGTCCTGCTCACCTTTAACGGCTCATTCGTCACCAAAGGCAATGATATCATCTTCAAAAATCCTATTAATGAGCATGACAAATATCAGATAATTTCCAATCTAAAGCAGATGAACCGCGCCATTGCAATCAGCAACGAGCATATGATTGTCACAAACGGTACCGACCCTGATTTAGAGCAGTACTTTGCCTTCGGCAGCGAAAAACTTAAAATTGCTGACAATTTTGACGACATAAGCAAAACTGATATCTATCAGATTATGTGCTCCTGCCAAAAAGATGAGCACTCACAGATTCTATCCGGCGCGCCCCACTCACAGATAACTGCATGGTGGGATAAGGCCGTTGATATTATTCCGCTTAACAGCGGCAAAGGCAATGCTGTTGCTGCAGTGCTTAAGCATTATGGTTTCTCAAAAGATGAAGCCATCGCTTTCGGTGACGGACATAACGATATTGAAATGCTTGAGGCCGTAGGTATGGGTGTTGCCATGGGCAATGCAAAGGACGAAGTCAAGGCTAAGGCTGATTTTGTATGCAAATCAGTTGAGGATGACGGAATATATCATTACTGTATTGAAAACAAACTGATTTTTTAGAGAGATATACTTATGAACATAAACAACAATTTACGACACCTACTCGAAAACGAAACAAAAATACACCTTGCGGAAATCCGCTTTCTCTACCAGAAGCTCGACAGACAGCTTGGGCTTAACGGTGCAAAGGTTCCTATCACCTTTGGCTTTGATACTGACAGGCTCGGTGCATACACTCCGGGCTTTGGGCAGGATGAAGAAGAATTTCATTTTTCGCTGCTTTTCATCGGCTACTGTGTGGCAAAGCCCTTGTCAAAGGATGACAGGATGGATTTATATAAGCACGAATACGCCCACTATATGCAGTACAATATGGACATCCCGGACAAATACAACTGGCAGCCCGGCATCCACGGAAGTGCGTGGAAATACTGCTGCTCACTTATCGGAGCAGCTCCCACTCCTTACTACAAAGCCGGTGAAGGACTTATTAAGCACGATTATGATAAGGTTCTTAAAAAGAAAATTACTGACAAGAGTATTCCTATCCGCGACACATATTCACGCGAGCAGGAATACCGCAAAAAGAAAAACAGTACTGTAAAATTTAATATCAATGACGATGTCAATCATCCAAAGTTCGGCAAGGGCACCATTGAACATATCGAGCAGCTCGAAGGCTCAGTTCGGCTGCATGTCAGATTCGGTGAAGATCTTAAGAAAATTGATCAGAAATGGCTGCTTCAGGCCGGCCTTAAGAAAGCCGGCCCCGTTTTTTGATTTTCCAGAATCTATATATCTGATTGCTCTATACACCGACTAAACAATATAACCTCTCCGATATTTTATCAGCTTATCTTCCACTCTACCGGGGGGGTATGTTTACATTATAAAATTCAAGTACCTGACTGTCCTATATACATACCCTAATTTACTGTACTTTATCACACCACAGTTATAAAAACTCGCATAAAACGATATACCCTAACAAGTTATCGTCTGAACATTTTTTGTGTAGAATTTGCACATAGAATAAAGAAATACACGAAAAAAGGATTGCATACTACTTTGCAATCCTTCCATATTTTATGCTTACTGTTTTTTACTCATATCATTCAATAATGACTGTGCTTCGTTTAAAGAATCAACACACGCTGTTAGCGATTGTGCCATATTTGTTTCATACACGAATGAACCGAATCCGGTGTTCTTATCTAAATCATCATATAAATATATTTTTGCTCCTGCAACTTCAAAATAATATGCGACTTTTGAAAACTCTGGATATTGATAAGCTTGCTTTGATGCTTCAAATAATTTATCTTGTATTTCATAATCTATCTGATTTGCTTGGGATATATATGATGTATCATAAAACGAATCAGTCAGCGCCATTGTATCAAGCGAATTCTGCACCATATCATATGTTTCCTTAATCGTGTTATTAAAAGACTCCAAAACATCATATAATTCATCTACATATTTACCACATCTATCACAATACCCTATACGTGTTGTGTGTCCTAATGCTACACCATTTTGCTGTTTACATCGCTTGCATATACTTGGTTTTTCACAAGTTGCTTCATCCCAATCATGTCCTAAAGGTTTACCAGATTTTTCCTTACATCTAGTACATTGTTTAGGTTTTTCACAAGTTGCTTTTTTCCAGTCATGACCTAAAATACAAGTATTGTTTTTTATATACACATATCCCAATCCTGCCACAATAGATACTACAACCAAAATTGCAACTATGATAACTATTTTTCTTTTGTTTGTTCTTTTCAATTTATATGCACAATTAGGACATCTTTTTACACTATCGCTTATTTCTTTACCACACTCAGGACATTTTATAATTGCCATAATAGTTCCCCTTTTTTAATTATTCTATAGCTGGTTATTTCATCTCAGGAGTTCCATATCGTTAATATAGATAGAACTCAAAAGCGTGCTGATTGTGTCGCTGGCGCGAAATATTCACCAACTAGCTTTCAAAATATTTATATATTTTATCACACAAGTTGTCAACATTTACAACATCTTGATCTATTTTATCTGCATCTGTTTGAGAAGGATTACTTAAAAGAGAATCAAATAATTCTGCAATTTCATCAACATTTTGTTCAAGATTGTTTGCACAATCATATAATTCAGGCAATTCCTTTTTTATTGCCGAACTATTATACGCTGGTGCATCAGAGCTTATTATTCCGCCTTCTTCTTTATATTCAATCCACATTCCTTGCTCAAACATTTTTTGTGCTAAAGAAATATTTAATCTTGAAGCTTCCATATTTCCATTATTAGCTTGTGCTATCGCACTATCAATATAATATTCTACAGATTTAGCCCTAGAATATAATGAACGTGCAATTTGATAATCATCTGGATTATCTTCAACTTCAAATATTCCATCAAACATTTGAATATTTTTTATCGAATTGACCTTAAATTTTTTATCTAGTTTATAATCATTTGATAAATTCCACTTTATTTTTCCTTCGTCAAAAGATTCAAAATCATTTTTGTTAACTGCAAATGTTTCCATCATACGTATTGGATTAGATGTACCGCCTGATACTTCTTCTAAGTCCTGAGAAGTTTTATATCCTGAAGCCATTACAAATTCAGAATATAGCTCTTCTTCATATATATAACTATCCTTTTGTTCATAATTATTATCGCCCATTTGTAATTGAATTGAATTAGAAATAAACTCCAATTTCTTGTTAGTGTTAGATGGATTTTTTAAACCATAGACAACTATTATATAAGCAGTATTGTTATCTAATGGATTTTCTATCATATCGCTATTATCAGGATCTAATTTAAATATACCGTCAACAATAATATTTTTATTATTTGATACATTGTTAGATATGTTTACATTATTTATTATTGAAACAACCGTAGTATAAACAGCTAAGACTATACCAATAATACAAATTATTATCGTTGGTATAATATTTAAATAATTATATTGTTTCTTTTTTTTCAAACTCAACACAATGGAAATAATACATAAAAGAAGTCCTACTAAATATAACGGCATTCCAAATACTTCTAATACCGAAAGAATTGTACCTATTATTGCTAAAGGCAAATATCCTTTTTTCTTTTTATGTAACTGATAACCGCAATTAGGACATGCTAAAGCATTATCAGATATTTCTTTACCGCATTCTGGACACTTAATCATAGACATATTATTCTCCTCCTTTAAACAGTACTATAGCTCTATAAATACTACTTTATCATATTTTGTATTACTTATCAATATTTTATCGTGTAAAGTGATATATTATCATCAAAAAGAGGTAAAGAATGAAGCCATTAAAGAACAGAGTGAGTCTTACACTTGATGAGGATATAATTGAAAAAATAAAACAGCTTGCAGAGAATGATGATAGGTCATTCAGCCAATATGTAAATATGGTGCTTAAGGAACATTTGAGTAAAATTGATAGGGCTACTGAAAAGTAGTCTTATTTTGTGTGAAAATAGCCTTAAAAACACCGACCTGTATTTAACGACAATTTTTTGTCGTTTATAGTATAGTGTGTAGCAGTGTAAAAAAATAGCTCTCTCTTTTTTGAGAAAGCTATTTTATGTGTTAAATTATTTCATCATACATAATTGATTACACTGGTCACTAAGTTGGATTATCTTATCTTCATACTCTTCTATACTACCCGATTCTAACTATATCTTATATTTATGTTTGTAACTATTTAAGTTACATTGAGAACAAGAAAATCTACAGCTCAATTGAAATCGTATATGACTTCTCAAATTTCTCACCCTGTGCCAGTGAATTACCATACTCCCTGTCCTTTAATTCTCCGGCAAAGCCTGCTCTGTCACATCGGCCGTACCACGGCTCAATACAGATAAACGGTGCTCCCATTCCTGCCGGTGACCACAGACCAAATAAAGGCGCATCAAAGGACACCGTAAGGTATGGCTTCTTATCCGGTGTACACAGGCTCACCTTTGAAGCCTGTCTGTTTTCTATTATGAGCGCATCCTTATCAAACATATGCTCATCTATCTGACAGTATCCATCCGCATCCACCTTAAGCAGATTGTCATCCTTGTCTAAAAGTCCTCCGTCACAGATAAGTCCGTAGGTGATTGCTTTGTCTGTGTCAAGCTTCAGATAATAGTCTGACTGCTTCCCCTGCTCTGCGACCGGACACATAAATGCCGGATGACCACCTATTGAGAAAAGTAAATCCTTTTTCGCAGGATTAGTCACCCTCCAGGTCACTTTTATCTCACTGCCTGAGAGCTTATAGCCGATTTCGAGCACAAACTCAAACGGATATTTTGCAAGAGTCTCATCATTTGATTTAAGTGAAAACCATGCCTCATCCTTTGTCTGTGACACAAGCTCAAACTCCATATCCCTTGCAAAGCCGTGCTGTCCCATCGGATAATCTGTCCCATCAACGGTAAACTTCTTGTCCTTTAAGCTGCCGACAAACGGGAAAAGCACCGGTGCGCTTCTCTTCCAGTATTTCTCATCGGCATCCCACAGATACTGTGTACCTGTTTCCTTGCCGGTGATGCTTTTAAGCTCTGCTCCGAAGCTGTTTATCGTGAGCTCAAGTGATTCATTTTCCAGTTTAATCTCCATCACATATCTCCTTTTATGTTTTTTATAACTATTCAATCAGTTTTTTTACATCACAAGCAATCCAATTACCCTGACAATAAATGCTGCCACCCATGCAATCGCACACTGCAAAAGCACCACGCTGACTGCCCACTTTGCACCCAGCTCTCTCTTTATAGATGCTATAGCAGCCACGCAAGGACTGTAGAGCAGCGAGAACACCAGAAGAGATGCAGCTGAAAGTGTTGTGAGTGCTGTCGTAACAGTTCCTCCAAACAGTATCTCCAGTGTTGATACCACGCTCTCCTTTGCCATGAGTCCGCTGATCAGTGACGTGCATATACGCCAGTCGCCGAGTCCCAGAGGCTTAAAGACAGGCACGATAATACTTGAAATAGCAGCAAGCATGCTGTCCTTTGAGTCTGTTACCATGTTAAAGTGTATGTCAAAGCTCTGTAAGAACCATATAAGCATTGTGGCAATAAGTATTACTGTAAATGCCTTCTGCAAAAAGTCCTTTGCCTTTTCCCAGAGGAGCTGGCACACATTCTTGGCGCCCGGCATCCTGTAGTTTGGCAGTTCCATGACAAACGGCACTGCGTCACCCCTGAACAAAGTCTTTCTGTATATAAATGCGAAAAGAATTCCGACAATTATTCCAATGAAGTACAGTCCTCCCATGACAAGTCCGCCATGCTTCGGGAAAAATGCACTAACAAAGAATGCATAAATTGGCAATTTTGCCGAACAGCTCATAAACGGTGTGAGGAGTATAGTCATTCGACGGTCTCTCTCGCTTGGCAGTGTACGTGTAGCCATGACAGCTGGCACCGTACAGCCGAAGCCTATGAGCATTGGCACTATGCTTCGTCCGGAAAGTCCTATCTTACGAAGGAGCTTGTCCATGAAGAATGCAACCCTCGCTATGTATCCGCTGTCCTCCATGAGGGATAAGAAAAAGAACAGTGTCACGATAATCGGCAAAAAGCTTAATACGCTTCCGACACCCTGAAAGATGCCGTCTATTACCAGTCCGTGCAGCACCTCATTCACGCCTGCCGCTGTGAGTGCCTTATCCGTAAGCGCGGTCAGTGCTCCTATGCCCTGCTCCAAAAGCCACTGAAGGCCTGCTCCGATTACGTTGAAGGTGAGATAAAATACAGCAAGCATTATCACTATAAAGCACGGTATTGCCGTGTATTTGCCTGTAAGAACACGGTCGATGCGCTCACTTCTGATACGCTCCCTGCTCTCCTTCGGTTTTACCACGGTGCTCTCGCATATTTTCTCAATAAATGTAAAGCGCATATCCGCAATTGCAGCGCTTCTGTCAAGGCCTCGCTCCTTCTCCATCTGGACAATCAGATGCTCTATTGCCTCTTTTTCATTCTCATCAAGATGAAGCTGCTCTAATATAAGTGCATCTCCCTCGATAATTTTGGTTGCCGCAAAGCGAATCGGAACTCCGGCGAGCTTTGCATGATCCTCAATCAGGTGACTGACCGCGTGTATACATCTGTGCACGGCACCGCCAAAATCATTCTCATCACAGAAATCCTGTCTGCCCGGGCGCTCCTGATACTTTGCAATGTGTATCGCATGGCGCACCAGCTCATCAACACCCTGATTCTTTGCGGCAGAAATCGGTACAACAGGCACTCCTAACAGTCCCTCGATTTTATTTACATCGATTGAGCCTGAGTTTGCCGTCACCTCATCCATCATATTTAGAGCGATAACCATCGGTATATCCATCTCAAGAAGCTGCATGGTCAGATACAGGTTTCTCTCGATATTTGTCGCATCTACGATATTTATTATGGCCTTTGGCTTGTTATCGAGCACAAAGTTTCTCGACACAATCTCCTCATTAGTATATGGGCTCATTGAGTAAATGCCCGGTAAATCTGTGATTGATGTATCCGGATGTTCTTTAATAGAGCCATCCTTTCTGTCCACCGTCACTCCCGGGAAATTGCCCACATGCTGGTTTGAGCCTGTAAGCTGGTTGAAAAGTGTTGTCTTGCCGCAGTTTTGGTTTCCCACAAGTGCGTATGTGAGCTTCTCACCATCCGGAAGGGGATTGCCACTGCCCTTCACATGGTATTTGCCCTCCTCACCAAGTCCGGGATGGGCTGTGTTGCTTATCTTTTTAGGACCCTCATGCTTTCTTGAACGGCTGTCAATTAATTCTACCTCAATCTGTGCCGCATCATCAAGCCTCAATGTGAGCTCATAGCCGTGCACCTGAAGCTCCATCGGGTCTCCCATCGGTGCAAATTTGATTACTGTCACTTCGGCCTTTGGGATTACTCCCATATCCAGGAAATGCTGACGCAGTGCGCCCTCACCGCCTACTGTAAGTATTCTGGCACTCTGTCCTATGCCAAGTTCTTTTAGTGTCATTTTATCGCTTCCTAGTGTATTTATTGATAATTTTTCTCAACTTATCACAAATATCTTACCACAAAGCGTGTGCCACTGCATTCATTTTTTTCATTTAATACATCTTTTTTACAATCCTCCACAAGGATATATCCATTGTCATGACGCACAATTGCTTCCGCGAGCGAAAGTCCTATGCCGATGCTGTCTGCCGGCTGTCCGCTGCCGCTGTAAAAACGCGTAAAAATATGCTTTTTGTCCTCATCACTTATGGTCTCTCCATCGTTTTGCACTGTTATCTCTGCATACATCTCATACCTGTAAAAGCCTATCTTTACCTCACTCTCTGCATGCTCCACTGCATTTTTTACTATGTTTGTAATGGCCTCACACTGCCAGTATGCATCAGCATGTATACAGGCATCCTTATCAGAGCCTTCATCTATGGACAGCCTTATGTCTCTCAAATCGCAAAGTGCCATAACATTATCAGCTGCCTCAGACACAATTTCAGACAGCAGCGTATCCTTCTCATCAAACTCCACAACATCCGCTTCAAGCCTTGAAAGCTTTAAGATAGCCTGCACCATATGCGATATATTATCCACATCACGCTTTGCCCTGCGCATTATCCTGCTTCTGTTTTCAGGTGCCATATCAGGATTTCCTTCCAGATTTTCCAGATTTATCGAAAGTGATGTGAGCGGTGTCTTAAGCTGATGCGATATGTCAGAAAGCGCATCCTTTAGCAAAAGCTTGTCTGCCTTTGCATTTTCCGCAGACTCCCTCAAATAGATTGCTGTCTTGTAAAGCTCTCCCTTTAGTATAGAAATCTCTCCCTCTGTGCTATCTGCCATAACAAGTCTGTAGTCTCCCTGATTTATGCGACGCAGATAATCCGCAGCCTGTCTGACCTGTCTTTTAAAGCTAAATCTTATAAGCACAATGTAAAGGCAAAAGCCCCCTGCAAAAAGCACAACAAGAAATATGTCTAGCCAAAGCGCTCCTTTAAGCGCTTTTTCATTTGACAAAACCGCAGAATCCTTTTCCATATCAATGCCGTATTTTTTTAAGAGCGTCTCTGCGCTTTTTAAATTGGTATAATCGCTGTCGATGCTGCTGTCATTTAGAATCCCGGCTATACTGCCATCTGATACATCGGGATATTTTTCATGAATAAGCGCACATAGCTTAGCCACTGTGACGTTATAGTTTTTTGTATACGCCCTGTACTGAAAAAAGACGGTAAAAGCCATAACCGTCACACATATACATGTATAAATTATCGCAAAATACACAAAATGTTTTCTGTTCTCTAAATTATATTTCTTCTTTCTCATGCTTTCCCCCGGGAACTGTCTCTGTCGGCCGATACTGTTTAAAGAGCTTCATCTGAATCAACACGATACCCGATTCCCTTCACAGTCTTTATCACATCCTCACCAAGCTTTGCCCTGATGCGCTTCATATAGACAGTCACTGTATGGTCGTACACATCGTTGCCTGTTGCCTCCCAGATGCAGTCAAGCACGGCATTTCTGGACACAGCCTTGTCGTGATTTGTAAAAAGCAGATCAAGTATGCGGTTTTCAAGACTTGAAAGAGCAATCACCTGTCCAGCCCTTCTTGCTTCCTTTTTGTCCAAATCATAGCTTATGCTTCCTGCGTGTATGACAGATGAACTGTCATCACTTTTCCTTCGTAAAAATACGCGGTTTACTCTCGCCACAAGCTCTCTTACTGAAAAAGGCTTTGTGATGTAATCCTCCGCTCCAAGCTCAAGTCCCTTTACTATATCATTTTCCTCATCCCTTGCGGTAAGAAAAATCACCGGTGTTTTTTCTTTTTCCAGCCTTTCGCTGTAAAAATCAAAGCCGTTCCCATCCGGAAGCGACACATCAAGCAGCACAAGGCCGGGGTGCTCACTCAAAAGCGCCCCAGCCTCCTTTAAATTGCCTGCTGTCAAAAGCTCATATTCAGGTTCTGTAAAGGTATCACACAGTCCCTCTGTTATTCCTTTATTGTCCTCTATGAGAAGTATTTTTTTCATATCAGCTCCCGCATTTCCTACAGATTTTCATTTTTGATTGTCTCAATAATGTTATTGTGTCTAAGCTTCGTCATTGATAGTTTCATGATAGCATAAATCAGCATTATTACAACCACTATACACAATATAATTGCTTTATACGGCGGTTCATAAATGATTGCATCATCCATCCTGTTCATCATAACACATAAGAGATAGCTTATTAAAATACCAAGCGGTACTCCTATTACAAGCGCCTTCACAGATATAAACACACTCTCGAGTCTGACCATTCCCACAAACTGCTTATCTGTCATTCCAATGCTTCTTAATGTGGCAAACTCGCGGCTTCTAAGCTCCATTCCGGTACTTAAGGTATTGATGATATTTGTGATTCCTATTAAGGCAATGACTACAATAAGTCCGTATGCAAATACTCCAAGCAGTGTAAAGAGTGACTTTTCATCGCGCATCTCCTTATCCAGATTGCTGACATAAAAACTAATCTGCGAATACTCAGGATTTTCCTCCGTCTCCTTTTCGAATGTATCCTGATATTCATCTGCATTTTCTGCAACCACATATGCTGAATATGACGCATATCCCGGTTTAATCTCATTACCGTTCTTACCGTCACCCCATAGGCTTTCAAAGCCCTTTTGGTTCATAAACAAAAGCGTGTTGCTGTAGCCATTATAACCTATTGGTACCTTGTCTGTGACACCTGCAATAGTTACATCCACAGTCTTTCTGACTCCGTTATTTATTGTTTCCTCGTCAACGTATCCACTGTTATCCTCTGTGCTGCTTTCAGTACCACCTTCCACTGCATTATTATCATCTGTGCTGCTTTCAGTATCGCCTTCTGCTGCATTATCATCAGAAGAAGCATCATCATACACATTGTAGCCACACTCGATTGTATCTCCTGCTTTATATTTGTACAGCTCCATCTCTTTTTTGACGTATTTTGAGCTATTCTCATTATACACATCAAATGTGCATTTATTCACAAGAATTGCTCCTGCAGCTGCATTTTTTATGCCTGCGTCAGACGCATACTTATCATACGATTTATCATCCAAAACCGTGATTAAAAACATTTGCGAGACATCCTCACTGTCATCATAAAGCTGCCTGCAATACTCTCCATATTCCTTTGTATACTCCGGCTTACTGACATCGAAATCATAGCCTGCTCCAACCAGATAATCCTCAGCTCCTTCAATGCCACTCAAAAGCTTAGAGAACTTTTCAATATCAATGTCTTTTTTACATGACATATTTATTCCAATATTGTAATCTGCTGATGCATATGACATCCCAACAACGCTAAAGGCCATAGACATAAAGTATGATATCACAATAAAGGTTACTGAACAGATGACAATAGATGTCACTGTGGTTCTGTACTTTTTATTGTTCCTCTTTATATTCTTATATGAGATAACACCTCCGATACCCCAGATTCTGCCTATAATCGCCGGTGTCTTAAGCTTTGATGACTTTATTTTAATCTCCTTTGTGTTTCTTATTGCTTCAAGCGGTGTAACCTTTGCAGCCCTTCTTGCACTGCCTGTTGCTGAGAAATAAATGGTTGCTATACTCAGTATCACAGCAAGAATAAGTGCAGGCAGGGAAGTATGAAAGCTCAAAGCAAAGTTAAGCCAGCCTGCTGACAGCGCATTTACCACCTTGACAAGTATGAGCGATGCCAAAATACCGCTCATGGTACCCACCGGAATACCAACCACTCCAAGCATTGCTGCCTCTGTCTTAACGCTGCTTTTTATCTGGCGTCTCGTAGCACCCACGCTTGCAAGCATGCCATACTGCCTGATTTTTTCAGTGATTGATATGTTGAAGCTGTTTTTGATACAATACACTGATGTCAGTATAATTATCAAAGCCACAACAGTGGCCACTGTAAACAGTGCTTTAAATGTGCCGTCAATCGGGAAAACGCACTCATAGCTTATAAGGTATCCATTCATATATATATCATATTTTGCATTTTCCATCTCTTTAAGAAATCTATCACTCTCCTCAGCAGACATTTCAACAGATGAATTATTCGCTTTCGCAAACAGCTTTTCATCCACACCAATTATATCAGCAGTCACAGCATCCTTGTTTCTTAAAGCCTTTTTAGTGTATCTGCTGTACACTGTGAGTGTAGTGTCAGCTTCACTTGCCTCACTCTTTGTGCCGTTATCAATTGCTGCCAGCTCATCAGAGTATGTGACAAATGTATATCCGGCGGCACTATAGTCCTCCATTCCATAGCCCGGTCTTTCCATGATGCCTACCACCTTGTAGTGCTTTGTCACAGTATCGGTAAGTGTCTCTGCCTCATTCTCATATGCGCAGTTTTCCGATATGACACTTTCGGTGTTTGAATCATATCGCTTTCCGACATCCAGTGTTATCTCATCCCCCACCTTTATGTCGATTCGTCCGTTTGTCTTTAAGTGCCTTGGAATGACTATCTCATCCTCATTTTTTGCCATGCGCCCCTCTATAAGTTTAAAGCAGCCTCTCTCAAAGCCGGCCTCATCTGTTGCCATGACATATGCATATGGCTTATCCTCATTCTTGCAGCCGTCTAGCTTTGCAAAGCCCATTCCCATTGTCTCAAATGTGCTTTCAATATTTCTGTTGTTTTTAAACTCCGAAAGCTCAGACATTTTCACATTCGAAAATTTCACATGAAAGTCGCCGCCCTTTTGCTTCTGGTATTCAATCATACTGTACTGAAAGCTTGACACAAGTGTGACAAGCGCCGACAAAAGCGCTGTTGCAAGAATTATTCCGACTATCGTGACAATAGTTCTTTTCCTGTTGAGCTTTAAGTTTTTTAATGTGAGTGTCTTCATCAAATTCATCTGATTTTACCATCCTCTATCATTATTGTGCGGTCAGCCGCCTTTGCAAGCTCCATATTGTGTGTGATCATAATGATTGTCTGGTTGAGCTCACGGTTTGAGGTCTTTAAGAGATGCATAATCTCGTTGCTGGCCTTGGTATCCAGGTTTCCGGTCGGCTCATCCGCTAGCACTATAGATGGTCTCGTAATCAGGGCTCTTCCTATAGATGTGCGCTGCTGCTGTCCACCTGATAGCTCATTTGGCAGATGAGTACGTCTCTCTGTAAGTCCAAGGCGCAAAAGCATGTCATCCATCTGTGCCTTTTCCACCTTTCTTCCATCAAGCTCCATCGGGATTGCCATGTTTTCCTCCACATTTAATATAGGTATCAGATTATAAAACTGATAAATGATACCTACCTGTCTTCTTCTGAATATGGCAAGCTCATCATCATTCATTGCAAAAATATCAGTGCCGTTTATATACACCTTTCCGCTTGTTGGCCTGTCAACACCTCCGAGCAGATGAAGCAGTGTGGATTTTCCGGAGCCGCTCGCCCCGACTATTGCCACAAACTCTCCCTTTTCCACGCTCAATGACACATCGTCCAAAGCCTTGACCTGATTTTCTCCGGCTCCATATATTTTTGATAAGTGTTCTACTCTAAGCAGTTCCATTTAATTCTCCTTTTCTTCTCTATACATTTTTGAGTGCTGTGCGGTCTGTCCTTTAAAGTGCAGCCGCCCCGCGATACAAGTGTATAATACATTATGTAAAGTTACAGGTAGGTTACTTTTAAAAAATATTACAGCATAATATAAAAACTCCGGTCAGAACAAAAAGTTTTCTGTGCCGGAGCTTATATGTTATATGTTTTATAATTATCTATGCCAATAATTATTTCTGCTTATATGAAGACAAAAAGTCTGCAAGCTTGCCTGTGGCATCCTTTAATATCTCTGTTCGAGGCAGATATACCACTCTGAAGTGATCCGGCTTATCCCAGTTGAAGCCGCCGCCGTGGATGATGAGTATCTTCTTCTCACGAAGCAGATCAAGTGCAAACTGTTCATCGTTTGTGATGTTGAACCTTGCAGTATCAATCTTTGGAAATATGTAAAATGCTGCCTTTGGCTTTACTGCCGAAATTCCCGGTATATCGTTTAATGCCTTGTAGACGTACTCTCTCTGCTCATAGATTCGTCCGCCCGGCACAATATACTCACCTACACTCTGATATCCGCCTAAAGCCGTCTGCACTATCGACTGCGCCGGAACATTCGAGCAAAGACGCATGTTTGAGAGCATGTTGAGACCCTCAATATAGTCCTTTCCGAGCGCCTTGTTGCCGCTTAAAACCATCCATCCGATACGATATCCTGCTATCATATGCGACTTCGAAAGACCGCTGAAGGTCACACAGAAGAGGTCCGGTGCAAGCGACGCAATAGACACATGCTCATAGTCATCCATCACAAGCCTGTCATATATCTCATCCGAAAAAATCATGAGCTCGTGCTCTCTTGCCACATCAACTATCTGCTGCAGCACCTCCCTTGGATAGAGCGCTCCCGTAGGGTTATTAGGGTTTATTATTACGATTGCCTTTGTCTTGTCTGTAATCTTCTTTTTGATATCCTCTATGTCCGGATACCACTCTGACTGCTCATCACAGATATAGTGCACTGCAGTGCCTCCCGCAAGTGTAACGCAGGCTGTCCAAAGCGGATAGTCCGGTGCCGGCACCAGCACCTCATCACCATTGTCAAGAAGCGCTGACATGCTTAAGTTTATAAGCTCGCTGACTCCGTTTCCGGTGTAGATATCCTCAACCGTCACATTAGGAAGCTTTTTGAGCTGTGCATATTGCATGATTGCTTTTCTTGCAGAAAAAAGTCCCTTGGAGTTGGAATACCCCTCACAGTCCGTGAGCTGGCGAGACATATCATATATCACCTCATCAGGTGTCCTGAAGCCAAACGGCGCAGGATTTCCTATATTGAGCTTCAACACATTTGTGCCGTTTTCCTCCATGTGGGCCGCCTCATCCACTACCGGTCCTCTTACATCATAAAGCACATTATCTAATTTTCTGGATTTTCCAAATTCTCTCATCCTGACAATCTCCTTTTATTTTCGTAACAATTCCTGTATCCGTAATCATATCCTGCTAGCCTAAAAGCTCAAAAACAGCCTCAGCGTCAAATACCACCTGCTTTACCTTATCAACCTCTATCTGATAAAGTGCATTTGCTGCCAGATGCTCTGCAGCCTGCTCGAGGTCTCTTATGCCCGATGTGTTCTCGTGAAGCTTAATCACTGCATCAAGTCCGTCCTCTGTGAGAACGCACTCCTCCTCCTTCATTCCCATTCGCTCAAATACCTTGCGCAGGGCAAATCTCTGGAAGATGACCTTCTTCTCTTCATCGGTATAGTCCGGAATATCAATCACCGCAAAACGCGACATAAGCGGTGCTGAAATCTGTGATTTATCGTTGGCTGTTGCAATCGGATATACTCCGACGGTCGGCACCATACACTCCATATAGTTGTCTGTAAAGCCCAGATTGTCAAGCAGTGTCAAAAGTACATCTGCAGGATTTCCGTTACCGTTTTTGCTTGAGGCCTTGTCGAGCTCATTGATGATAAATACAAGATTTGACTCTCCCGCCTGTGAAAATGCCTCCATAATGATTCCCGGCTTTGCGTTTGAATAGATTCTTGAGCTTCCTGTGAGCTGCTCTGCATCATTTATGGAGCTCATATCGAGTGTGGTCCATGGAAGCTTGAGAATACGTGCAACAGCATATGCAATCTGTGACTTTCCGGTTCCTGCCGGTCCACAGAGCAGCAGTCCGTAGGCAGGAAGTGTATGAGTCCTGTTTATCTGGATAATGGTCTCAATGATTCTCTGCTTCACGCTCTCCATGCCATAGAGCTCCTCATCGAGTATGCGTCTTGCCTCCACAGGGTCAATTGCCTCAAAGTAATTTCCCTTCCACTGGATATTCATCATGATGGAAAGTGCTCTCTGTGCATGACGTCTCTCCTCAGGTGATACCTCGCTTGAACGCGCAACTGCCAGATTTCTTCTGGCCCACAGCAGTATATTGTCAGGCAGTGTACGACCTGCACAGGTCATGAAATCTGTGATGCTCTGTATACTGGTGAGCTTCATGCTGTCGCCCTCTTCCTCGTAATCATCGAGGTCAGGTTCATTCTCAGGCATGGTGCTGGCAAAGAGCCTTTCCATCATATACTGCAGGAATCCGTCCTCTGCAGACAGCTTTGTGCCTCTGCCGAGAGCCACCTCCCTCACCCTGTATACTGCGTATCCGTCAGGTGTATTGGCTCCTGAAAGCTGTACCTTTATGTGATTTTCGCCAAACCACTTAAAAAGACTAACGAAGCGGGAATCAATGCGCAGGATATCTGCACTGGTCACCCCATCACCATCCTCAAATTCAAAGGATGTACGCTTTATCGGATTTGTAAACATACCGAGCGCATGGTGCGCCCACTCCTTTTGCTTATTGTCTATCACAACAATCGGTTTATCGGCCGATGCCTTTGTCTCTGTCGAATGAAATGTCTCATATGTACACTCCGGATGCTCGTTTGCTACCGGTGTATCGCTAAAATCAAATACTGGCATTTTTATTCCTCTCTTTTCGTAATTGTATTCTTCATCATACCCTGTCAAAGGCTATGTCCTGTACCACCTCGCCCGCGATGATAAGTCCTGCCACTGATGGTACAAATGCAAGGCTTCCGGGAATATCCCTGCGCTCTGTGCACTTGTGTTCGGCACCCGGCGGGCAGATGCAGTTGCTTCTGCAGCTTATAGACATATCCTCTATCGGTCTTGTAGGCTTCTCCTCAGAGTATACCACCTTGAGCTTTTTCACGCCACGTTTTTTAAGCTCACGGCGCATGACCTTTGCAAGAGGACACATGCTGGTCTTATATATATCAGCCACCTTAAATGCACTTGCATCCAGCTTATTTCCCGCTCCCATACTGCTTATGATAGGGACATTTTTCTCCTGTGCCTTCATGACAAGCGCAATCTTTGCTGTGACCGTATCAACCGCGTCAACTATATAATCATACTCTTCAAACGGAAATTCATCAGCATTTTCCGGCAAAAAGAAGCACCTGTGCGTCACGACACTGACATCAGGATTAATATCATGAATCCTCTCCTCCATCACATCTGTCTTGTATTTTCCTATGGTCTTTCGGGTTGCGATTATCTGCCTGTTTAGGTTTGTAAGACACACCTTGTCATCATCGATAAGGTCAATCGCTCCCACGCCGCTTCTGACTAGTGCCTCGCAGACATATCCGCCCACTCCTCCTATTCCAAATACTGCGACTCTTGCGCCCTTTAGCCTATCCATCGCCTCTTTTCCAAGCAAAAGCTGTGTTCTTGAAAACTGATTTAACATTTATTTCTCCTTTTCATCCCTGACCACGCCGACACCGGCAGAAATCAGGAGTCTTACTGTATCCTTAAGCATGCTCCAGTCAGCCTTTGACAGCTCATCGGCAGCCTTTATCATCCCAATGAGCTGCTTAAATGACATCTGGTCAAGGTTCTCAAAATTGGAGTCCGATGCTATTGAAAAAAGCACATTTACAAACTGCTTTCGCTGCGCCTCATCCATGCTGCCTATCCAGTTTCTGAGTGTCTTGTCAAGGCGCACACTGTTTTTGTCCAGCCCATCCGCCTTTATGATACTTCCGCCCATTATCTCCCATGAAAAAGCATCATGCTGCAGCGGCCCCGAATTACGGCTTCTTACCACCTCATAATCGTCCACATGTTCAAGCAATAAGCCAACAATAGACGACTGTGGCAGAAATGTCTCTATTCTGTCAAAAATTCTTTTGTAGCCTGCCGTATATATCATCTTGTGATTGAAGCCCGGTCCGTCAAAATTAAACACCTTAATAATGACATCCTGCACCTCTTTATCCACATGCATGGCGGCAAACACTGCAAGATTTCCACCCTTTGAGTGTCCGCCTATCCACAGCTTTCTTGTATTGATGCTTTTATTGTTGATATTTTCATCATCTAAAGCTTTATCATTTATGGCTTTTTCATTTATGACCCTATCATCATTGCATATATATGCTGCCACCTGCTTTAAATATTTTTTCGCCTTGTTCTGTCCCGGTGTCTCATCGAGATAGCTTAGATTAAAGTTTTCCTTCCAACCGACCACGGAATGGTCTGTACCACTGTAGGAAATGAAATATGTGCCGTCAGGCAGTTCTATCGTAACCGCAGAAAACTGCGACTCCTCTTTTTCACTAATATCGTATATATAATATCTCAAAATGCAGTCAGCATAGCGCCTTGAGTGCGCCAGCTTTTGAAGCAGCCTCGCGGAGTGGCGAAAAAGATTAGGCATCTGCTCAATCTCATCATCACTGTGGTCCGCGCAGTAAAGGCTTGAAAGCTGTTTTATCGTAAGGTATGACTTCTTTGCATCCGGCATATATGGCTTCATCTGCACATAAATAAGCTGTGAAAAAATCAGTCCGTCCACCTCATTTACTTGCACCTCATCAAAGCCTATGTCTCCACGCCAGTCAATATAATCCATGATATCTGCCATACAATGCCCTCCTGAAATATATCTGTCTTATTCATCATAGTGATCTAGGAAGCTGTGCTTTATGCCATCCTTTTTATATGCTACAACCGTAGCCAGATTTACATTCTCCACGCTCTTAAATATATTTGCCTCGACAAAAGGATTCACCTTTTTAAGATTAGCGATGAGCTGCTTTATCTCAACACGCTTTGAGCGGTTTTCCTCATTATTGCAGGTGGTACAGGTATCTGTAAACTTGCAGGCACACTGTATAAAATGCAGACCGTTGTAATCACGCCATGCCTTGATATCGTCCTCCCTTACCAGGTAAAGAGGCCTGATAAGCTCCATGCCCTCAAAGTTTGTGCTGTGAAGCTTAGGCATCATGGTCTGTACCTGTGCACCGTAGAGCATGCCCATGAGTATCGTCTCGATAACATCATCATAGTGATGTCCGAGCGCAATTTTGTTGCAGCCCAGCTCCTTTGCAAATGCATACAGATGTCCTCTTCTCATCCTCGCACATAAATAGCATGGCGATTTTTCGATATCATATACAGCATCAAATATATCTGACTCAAAAATAGTGGCAGGGATGCCAAGGTTCCTGCAGTTTTCCTCTATGACATGCCTGTTTGCCTCATTGTAGCCCGGGTCCATGACGAGAAACTTCACATCAAAATCAAACTTATTGTGATGCTTAAGCTCCTGAAACAGCTTTGCCATAAGCATGGAATCCTTACCTCCCGAGATACACACCGCAATCTTATCCCCCGGCTTTACAAGCTCATATGTGTTTATCGCCTTTGTAAACTTGCGCCAGATGGATTTCTTAAATTTCTTTCTGATGCTTTGCTCCACATCTGCCTTTATATCGCGCTCTGCCACCTCATCCTCTTTCATGGCATCAAGCAGCCAGCTTATATAGCCTCCCTTTAAGCTTGCCGCATCAAAACCTTTTTCTGTGAGATACTCTGCCACATCCACGCTCGTCTTACCACGGCTGCAGACTATGACAAGCTTCTTATCATGCAGCACCCTCTCATCTGACTCTATTTCCTCTGCCTGAATATTGAGTGCTCCCTTTATGGCACCGTGCGCCACCTCTTCCTCACTTCTTATATCTATTATCTGATAGCTGTTACTATCCAGCTTTTTAACTTCTTCTATACTAAGCTGCATTTTATTTCTCCTATATTATTTCCGCAATGACTTTATTTCCTGAAATATCCTGTACTCATAATATGCCGACACCACAAGGATGAGCCCTATCATAATGAGGCTGTATACATCGCGGATTGCTATTCCAAACGCATCACACACGCATGGCACCAAAAGCCCCGCAGTAAAAACAAGCTTTACAAACGTCAAAAGCCTGAGTGAATACTTTCTGATATTGCCCACACACAGCTCCGCTGCTATGTGATTGAGCTTTTCCGGATAATGCTGCAGCCATGTGATTGCAATGTATACAAGCAAAAGCACAAGTATATTGGCCACAAACTTAAATACCTGTATGTGATAGCACACTCCATAATAAATCTGTAAGCCTATATACGCAAGAGCTAAAAGCGCATCTATTGCCTCAAGCACCGCCGAAGCAAAGGTCATATCTCTTTTTCTCATATAAATCCACTACCTTTCATTAACACCTTAAACACGTAAAAATAAGGTAAAACGATATTGTTTCTCTCTAAACTATCTAATTTTATCATATTATGGACTATCTTTCTAGAAAAATTGTGATATAATAATCAGGTTAAAGGAATTTTATTTAAAAATTAATAATACAACGAGGTTTAATCGAAAATGAGCAAATTAACAATACCAAAGAACTATTCTTCGGCACTGAATCTTCACGATACACAGCTTGCCATCAAGACTGTTAAGGATTTCTTCCAGGGCATGCTCGCACAGCGTCTTTCCCTGACACGTGTTTCAGCACCGCTTTTCGTTGATCCTACCACAGGCTTAAACGATAACTTAAACGGATATGAAAGACCTGTTACCTTCGGCATCCTTGAGCAGGGTGACAAGGAGGCAGAGGTCGTTCACTCTCTTGCCAAGTGGAAGAGATATGCATTAAAGAAATACGGCTTCTCTCTCGGCGAGGGCATCTACACAGATATGAATGCCATAAGACGTGATGAGGAGACTGACAATATCCACTCTATATTTGTTGACCAGTGGGACTGGGAAAAGGTCATCCGCAAGGAGGACAGAAACTTAGACTTCCTTGAGGAAACAGTAAAGACAGTATACAAATGCCTGCGCAAGACCGAGCAGTACATGGCTATACAGTACGACTACATAGATTTGATTCTGCCAAAGGATATCACCTTTATCACCACATCAGAGCTTGAGGAAATGTTCCCTGACAATACTCCAAAGGAGCGCGAGTATTATTTTGCAAAGGCAAAGGGTGCAATCTGTGTAATGCAGATTGGTGACAAGCTTGCAAACGGAGAGCCTCACGACGGACGTGCCCCTGACTATGACGACTGGGCTTTAAACGCTGATATCATCGTATACTATCCTGTTCTTGATATCGCACTTGAGCTTTCATCAATGGGTATCCGTGTAGATGAAAAATCTCTGAAGGAGCAACTTGACAAGGCCGGATGTCCTGAACGTGCTAAGCTTCCATTCCAGAAGGCTATCCTCAACAAGGAGCTTCCGTACACTATCGGAGGCGGAATCGGACAGTCACGAATCTGTATGTTCTTCCTCAGAAAAGCTCATATCGGTGAGGTACAGAGCTCACTGTGGCCTGAGGAGACAATTAAGGAATGTGAGGAGCATGGTATTCAATTGCTATAATCTGCATACCATACTTTACTGTTTATTATTAGTCCGTATAAATTTAGTACACTATACTAATGATATGAGGGGTCAAAAGGTATTTTGCCCCTCATTTATGATTATTCATGAATTTAATAAAAAACCTGCTGTGTCAGACAAGCATGACACAGCAGGTTTTATTATTTCTTATTTTTTAATTTTTCCATATGCATCACAAACATCAGCATAAATGCATGTGCTGCTATTATCTACACAAACATTCTCCATGCAGCCCTGATCTGCGAACTCAGCCTCTCAAACTGCCAGTGGGTATTGCTCTTTATGATACTGTTTGGATCATTTATAGTAAAGCCCTCATCATCATAGCCTGTGATCACCATAAAATGTCCATTGTCTGTGAAATCTCCAGGACCGACATTTACGACTATCAGATTGCCCTCATCAAGCCTTTCTTTAAATGTATCCTCATCCTCCTTTATAGTCTTAGCATTTACGCCGTAATGCCTGCAGCCCTTGCTCATAAGATCCCATGCACTTCCGGAGCCGTCCACACTGTAGCCGGCCTCCTTTGCATACTCTGCCACTGCAAGAGGTGATGCCTGTGCATCATGCGTCAGATATAATACAACCATCGAAAGTGCAGTCGGACCGCAGCCACTCGCCGCAAAATAATTGCCGCTGTACTTTTCATAGCCCCATCTCTTATCCCACTGCTGCAATAGAGGTACTGTATCCTGCGAAGCCTCTGCAGTCAGATCAATGTCATGCTCTTTCAAATGCTCCTTAGGATACTCATATATGAAGTCAATTGCCTCATCATTCTTCTTCGCAAGCTCCTTTAGCTGCACCGGATACTCTGCACTTTGAAGTATCTCATCAAGCTTCGTTTCCTTGTCAGGCTCGCTGCTTTGCTCCGCAGCGTTTACATCAGCCTCTGAGCTGTTTTGCTTTTTTCCTGAATCCATTTTAGATGCGGTAAGTGAATTATTATTCTTCTGCACATCAACATTCCCTGAGCGTGTCTTATTATCAGCACTTACCGCTGCTTCTGTAACAGGAACCAAAAGCTGCATGCCCACAGCCACAAATGTTATTATGGCTATCGCTGCACAAAGGACTATTGCGCCTATTTTCATGCGCCTGTCACTGTGCCTTGCACGTTTTATGCCTCCCTGCCTTCTATCAGTTTTCTTATGTGTCTTTCCCATTGTTTTCCTCTTACTATTACAGCTTATCAACTTCATCCATCCAGATACGTCCGCACGCATCCGAAGGCATCCTTAGGTCTCCTCTCGGTGAGACCGCCACTGTTCCTACCTTTGGTCCATCCGGCAGACATGAGCGCTTGAACTGCTGTGCGAAAAATCTGCGATAGAAGTTCTTAAGCCATTTGAGAATAAACTCATCATCATATTTTCCTTCAAATGCTATCCTTGCAAGGCGGTAAACCTTGGCAGGAGCATAGCCGCAGCGCAGCATATTGTAAAGGAAGAAGTCATGCAGCTCATAAGGCCCCACAAGATCCTCTGTCTTCTGTGAAATCTTACCGTTTTCAGGTGGTAAAAGCTCAGGAGAAACAGGTGTATCAAGCACATCAAGAAGTGTACTTTCCAGCAAATCGCTGCCACAGGTATCTGCATAGTATTTTACCAGATGGCGCACCAAAGTCTTTGGAACCGATGCATTTACAGCATACATGGACATATGGTCTCCGTTGTAAGTCGCCCAGCCGAGTGCCAGCTCCGACAAATCTCCTGTACCTATAACCATTCCGTTTTCCTTGTTTGCGATATCCATAAGTATCTGTGTGCGCTCGCGCGCCTGTCCATTCTCGTATGTGACATCATGCACAGACGGATTCTGACCGATATCCCTGAAATGTATATTTACAGCATCCTTTATATCCACCTCGATAAATGTAGCTCCAAGGCATTTAATGAGATTTACCGCATTGTCATATGTGCGGTCTGTTGTTCCAAAGCCCGGCATAGTAACTGCCGCTATATCCTTGTGATCCTTTCCCAAAAGGTCAAATGCTCTTACCGTGACAAGCAGTGCCAGTGTGGAGTCGAGTCCTCCTGAAATACCGATAACCGCGGTCTTGCAGTTGGTATGCTCTAATCTCTTTTTAAGCCCCATAGCCTGAATCATAAGAATCTCATCACAGCGTCTGTCCCTGTCTGTCTTGTCTGCAGGAACAAAAGGAGCCGGATTTACATAGCGGCTAAGAATGGTATCCTTTACCTCAAGATCAAACTCAGCCCATCTGTGATCATCCTCGACAACAAATGTTGTCATCCTGCGCCTCTCAGTCTCTATTCTTTCCACATCAAACTCGCTGTATATAGTCTCATTTGTAAAGCGCTTTGACTCGGCAAGCACATTTCCGTTTTCACAGATGAGATTGTGTCCTGAGTAGACCACATCCTGTGTGGACTCACCGTCTCCCGCTGACGCATAAATATATCCACAGATTAATCTTGCAGACTGTCCGCTCACAAGCTCTCTCCTGTATATTGCCTTGCCTGTCACCTCATCTGATGCTGATAGATTGACAATCACAGTGGCACCCGACATCGCGTGTCTGATGCTCGGCGGATTCGGAGTCCAAAGATCCTCACAAAGCTCCACCGCTATCTTAAGCTTTGGCAGCTGCTTACAGCTAAAAATAAAATCAGTATCTACAGAAACCTGCTGTCCATTTTTCAGTGTGACATATGTGCTTAAGTTTTCTCCCGATGCAAAATGCCTTGCCTCATAAAACTCATTATAGTTTGGCAGAAATGTCTTTGGCACCATGGCAAGCACCTCTCCGCGCGATACGACTGCCGCCATATTATAGAGCATGCCGTTTATCTCATATGGAAGCCCTATGAAAAATATGCCGTCAAGGCTCCTGCTGTAATCAGCTATTCCTATAAGCTCATCCTCTGCTGCAGCTATGAGCTTATCCTGCCAGAAAAGATCCTGGCAGGTGTATCCTGTAATGCAAAGCTCCGGGAAAACAACCACCTTTGCCCCGTTGTCAGTGCACTCCTTCATAAGAGCTTTAATAAGCTGTCCGTTGTATACAGTATCAGCTACCTTTACCTTTGGTGTCGCTGCAGCGACCTTTATATATCCGTCCTTCAATTAGCGCATCTCCTTCAACTCATCCACCGTAAACTCATATGCCTTATTACAGAACTGGCACTTTACCTCAATGCTCTCACCATCTGCGATAATGGAATCAAGATCCTTTTTACTCAGTGTGGAAAGTGCTCTGCTCACACGCTCCTTTGAGCAGTCACAGTGGAAGCGTGTCTCTGTCGTATCTGTGATTTCAAGCCCGAAATCCCCTAAAATTTCCTCAAGTATCTGCTCCGGAGTCAGCCCCCTGTCAAGCATCTGTGTCACCGAATCAATCTCTGTGATTTTCTTTTCAAGCCTGTCCACAACCTCATCCGGTGTAAACGGCATAAGCTGGATGATAAATCCACCGGCCTGCTTTACGCTCTGGTCCTTATCCACCAGCACGCCAAGACCAACCGCCGACGGAATCTGCTCAGATGTGGCAAAATAATAGGTCAGATCCTCAGCTATCTCACCTGTTTTAAGCTCACACTGACCTGAATACGGCTCCTTTAAGCCCATATCCTTTATGACTGTGAGTATTCCAAGATCAAGCGCTCCTCCCACATCGAGCTTGCCTGCTGCATTGAGTGGCAGCTCAACCTGTGGATTCATGGCAAAGCCCTTTACATTGCCGTGCGAATCTGCTGTGACGGTAAGCCCCTTTGCAGGTCCGCTGCACTGTATCTGAAGAGTTATGATATCCTTATCGCCCTTCATCATAGCTCCCATCATGGCTCCCGCAGAAAGAAGTCTGCCAAGTGCCGCCGTCATGACAGGTGTTGTCATGTGATCCTCTCTGGCGGTCTCCACCATCTCCCTTGATGTTACAGCAAATGCTCTGATATTGGCATCCGCCGCTGTTGCTCTTACTATATAATCTGACATAATTTACCTCTCATTATCTAATTCTATGCTTTATGTGCAATTACAGTGACCTTCTCACTGTCACACTTCACCTGATTGTCTGTGTACGCATCATACACCGCATCAAACACAAGTCCCGACTGCTCAAGAAGCTCCTTAAGCTCTGAAATCTCATAACATCTCTGGAAATGAGTTTCCTCAAACTTCTTGTATATGTCATCCTCATCCTCTGACTGCTCCTTTATAAAAAGTGTCAGGTCATACTCGTTTATTTTCTCATCGGCATCATAATAATTGTCCCATATAAAACTGCCCTCATCACGGTTTTCAGCTATGGTATTATCAGCCATGAGCACCTCATATTTATATGGAGTATTGATATCAAATATAAAAATGCCACCCTCTTTAAGACTTTCGCTCACGCAGAAAAAAACTGCCTGAAGATCCTCAGGCTCAAGAATATAATTGATGCTGTCACATGCGCTTACGACGGCACTCACCTTTTCTCCCGGTTCAAACTCTCTCATATCCTGCATCAGATAAAGGATTCTGTCATCCTCTCTCTCAAGCGCCATATCAAGCATGTCAAAAGAATTGTCAATGCCTATCATATCATAGCCTGCATCTGCAAGAAGCGTGGTAAGCTTTCCCGTACCACAGCCTAAGTCCACGACATATCCACTGTCTATGCCATTTGCACGCAGTTTTTCGACAATATATCTGCCCCACACCTCATATGGCACATTGTCCATGAACATGTCATACACCCGGGCAAAACTCGTGTATGCTTCCATAATTACCTCATTTCGTGTTTCTATTTACCGTAACTATTCAGAACCATCCCACGCACATTCGCAAAACCGCACGATGCTCGTGCTTTCCCGCTGCTTTGCAGCTAATTTTGCTCATATGTGTGGGGGTGGCTCTATTCGAGCCACCTTGAGAACAAGAAAACCTGCTGCTTACATGCGAGCATGACGCATCAGCTTTTTTGTTCTCAGTGGTTCTGAATAGTTACTTAATAATTATATAATAACAATTAAATGTCTCAAAATCAAGGTTGATATAAGGCACAAAAACCATTATACTAAGCATATGATTGATAATTACGAACACTACATAACAAAAAACATCAAAGCATTTTACAAAAGGCGTCTTTTCTCCCCGATTGTATACATCATTCTGCTTACCGTGCTATGGTTTGCATTTTCACTCGGAGATATTTTATCGCCCATACATATTGATGATTCTGTCAGCTTTGAAGCTGCATACAAGGATTCGGACAGATATGTAAAAACCACCCTTAAAAAGCTTTACTTTACCGGCTACACCATGAAGGACGGCAACGATATCAAGGGCTATTACTACTACTGCATGCGCGATGAGCACTGCTCTATTGTATTGCTTGCACCATCCACCTGTGAGGAGGGTCTGCCCTCTATCGATAAGCTCACAGTGGTCGGTAAAATCGTAAAGGGCAAGGGCACCTACACACAGTTTGTAAATAAACTGTCGAAGGATCTGAGTTGGGATTCCAAGGGACTCTCCGATACCATAACAGGCTGCTATCTTAATGAGCCTGAGTACCATTTGAAAACTACTATTTTTATGTTTGTTTTTTATTTTGGCACTCTTATCTATGCTGTTATAAGCCTGATATTCTACATCCTGTGCATCAGGTTCCCTGTTTTGGCACCGGTATGTCAGAATCTTGTCGTATTCGGCAATCCACATAAGCTGCTTGCCGAGGCTGAGGAGGAGCTTGCGACACTGCCACAGCTTGCCACCGAGGATATGTTTATCACAGAGCACTATTTTATCATGACCTCGCCTTATGGCAATGCCATCGTGCCTATCAAAGAGATTTTATGGATTTACAAATACTCTACCCTGCACAAGATTCTGTGGTATCATTTCAGCATCTCATATACACTGCATATTTCCGCAAATAAGCATCTGTATATTCATTGTCCGAAGAACACTAAGTCTGATATCGATGGTATTATCGATTATCTGGCTGAGGCTAATCATGATATTCTGGTTGGTTTCAGTGAGGAGAACAGATTGAAGGTGCAGGCTATTCAGGGAAAACCACTGCATGTGGAGAGACTGCTTGCGTGGAAGAAAAAGAAATAAAGTGTTTCAGTTTATTGGCTAAAATGACGGAGCCTGGCAGGAGCATATTCTCCTGCCAGGCTCCTGTTTATTGCAGTGTCCTAGAGATTTGCTATTTTATCTTGTTTTAATTATCAATTGCGTTAACAACCTCCTGTATATCATCAGCAGTGAGTTTTGTCAGCTTATCATATAAGTCAGCTTCAAGCTCATCATCCATATCACCATTTTGAACTTTAATAATATACTCTCTGACTTCCATTCCAACCTTTACAAATTCATAATCTCCACAATTGTAAATTCTATCTAACCCATATATGATCCCACAATAATAAAACATCTGCGCAAAATTATCACTTTCCCTGCTTATTCCTTTAATATTATCCTGTAAAAATTTCTTTGCCTCCTGGAATTGTAAATTAATAGCTTCTTCGTCCAAAGAATTATTCTGCAGATTTTCTGCATATTTTGATGCAAGACTATAGCCTTCTGTTTCAGACTTAAAAGTCTGATATGCTATTTCCTGTTGTTCAGTACTAACTTTCATATTATTATCTTCTCTTGTATTTCCCAGAAAAAGAACTCCAACCATAAAGTACATAATTATTATGATTATAAGAACAATTCCAAGAAAATACTTATTTATTTTCATTTTCCTCAACAATTTTTCCCTCCGCAATTTTTAATATCACATCACACACTTCCTTTAAATCTTCTTTATGATGAGTGGCTACAATAATCGTTGCGCCTCTTGACTTCTCCTCTCTTATTATTTTATATATAAGCTGCACTGCCTCTTCATCCAATGCATTTGTCGGTTCGTCAAGCAATATAATTTTCTGATTTTCAAAAATTGCCTGTGCAATATTTAATCGTTGTTTCATTCCCAATGAAAATTTTTTTACTTTTTTATCAGAGTCGGGATCCAGACCCACCCTTTCCAGAGAAAAGATTATATCTTTTTCATCAGCAATATTTTTTATCTTTGCAAGCATCTGAAGATTTCTCTTTGCGGAACATTCCGGCAGCAATTCCATATTTTCTATAACAATACCGGTCTCAGGTGGAAACTCAATTTTATCATGCAGTTTTTCCCCATCAATGAAAATACTTCCACTATCCAGATTTATCAAACCACTTATAGCTCTTAGCAGCATAGTCTTTCCTGAACCATTTTGCCCATATAAACCATAAACAAAACCACTTTTAAACGTATACGATACATTATCCAATACCGTATTTTCCTTTATCCTCTTTGTTACATTTTGTAATTGTATCATACTATATCATCTCCTCAGTAAATGTCTGTTTTCTTATATTTTATTATTGAAATAATATTTAAAACTACTAATAATATAATCACATATATAATTGAAGTTTCATATCTCACATATATGTTTTTTTGATAAATTATCCCACTACGCGTTCCAAATAGCATATTGGGGAAAAGCATAACTCCAATCCGGCTTAAATCACGATTTATCAGTACGTTATTTCCAATTATCAGTGATACCACCAAAAAAATATTTACAAATATATTTGAAATACTGGCATCCATAAATAATTCAAGTAAAAATTGTAATTGTACCAATGCCCATACTCCAACAAAATATGTAACTATTACCTGTATTAATTTTATACTTGATAAATTATTCCATGTCCCATCACATATTAAAAAAATAATCGTCTGACCTATTACTATACAGGCTAATTTCGCTGCTGATAATATAGCATTTTTTAAGTATAACCTCTCTCTGCTATAAGATCTTATCAGCCAAAGCTTACCATATCCGGTTGTAATTTCTCTTGCATTACCCGAAAAGTAAAAAAGTACAAATGGTAATGGTATATATGCATATAAAATTTGCACTAAATTACTTGTTGGGTTGTCAAAAATAAAAAGTGTACTGGCAAATGGTAATTGATATACCTCATAGCCACTCATTTGTATTACAACTCTTTGCATAATAATCATGCATATGATTAATATTATGTTTAACCACTTATTTTTCATTTCTTAAAATATCCCTTTTTGCAAACGTTACTATTCCTGCTATGTACAGAACTATTGCCATTACTATATTTTTTGCAAGAATACCCAAACAGCTTACAAACGATTTATTTCCTTCCAAAAAATTATATGCTGCAGCAACATCTAAACCCGGTATCCAAAACTTAACGAGCCAAAATCTTATCAAAATGAATTGCACAAAATTAACTCCAAAAGCTCCTATAATAGCAATAAGTTCATTTTGTAAACAATCTCTAAGTATTTTGTAAAAAAGACCTGTTGCGACAAAGAAAATCCAAATAACAACAAATTCCATAAGAGAATACAGTACAAATGGATATTTCTTAATTGTTGCACCATTAAAACTATATACCGTAAAAATATAATCAACTATCTGACGAACTGCCGAAAATATTGCCGCCATTACAATAATTATCCTGATCTGGCTATTATTATATTTTTCCCGCGTTTTATATCTAAGTAATATATATGTTTTTTCTTTGTCCAATGCATAGTATATTCCCAATAAGACAGGAATTGTATCTACAACCAATATTTCTTTAATTCCACAGAAATTACTGCTTGAATTGTGCATATTAAGGAAAATTACATCCTCCGTTATCCCCATCTGCCCTATTGAATTAAGCATAGGTACATTTGAAAAATAACAATCTATACTACACAATCCCACATATATTAAAGCACATACTAAATATTTATACTTCAACAATTTTTTTCTCCCATATAATAGCTGTTATAATCACTAAAATGTAAAGCACTATACACCATATCGCCACTGGAACAACAACATTAAAACCATATTCCATAAACGGTTGAAAAATATGCATTGATGAATTTTTAAACAAAATAGGTATGAACCAAATTGCAAAGGTCAACGCATATACCATCTTTCTTTCGTGTATAGATATTGCCAACGCAGCTCCCATCATTCCCAAAACACCGGCAAATATTGCCGTTATAAGAATGTAGACTATATTCGTTGTCAATGGATGTGTATAGCTTATTTCAAAAAGAAATGTTTCTACCATGACAAAACTGTCATATTTCAATGGTTCTGCATCAAACGGTGTATTTGTTCCCCCATTAAATACTACTTGTGATAGTATAAGATTTAATCCCAGTCCTACAAATACAATTGTAAATGAGACGATAAAGGCTGATTTCATTTTTTGTAAAATATATTTATTTTTTCCCATTTTACATATCAATATATTCTTATATCCTGTAATATAATCAACAATACACTCTTCTCCCACTATTACAAGCAAATATAATGGCAAAAAACACAGATAAATCATTTGAAATATGTGCCCTTGTGAATAGCATGATAAAAATGTGACATATAACGGATAGGGTTTCCCCATTTCTCCATTAAATTTAATAATATCCTGATAATAAATCTGTACAATATCCAAAATTGGAATTACAAGCATAAAAATTATCATTCCTATACTTTTTTTATCACTTATAATTCTGTTTAATTGCTGTCTCATATTTTCCTTTCCTTGTAATTTTTTACTACCGTATTGTTACCATAGACGTCTATGTTTATATAGTATCTCATATTTCTGAAAAATCGACTTAATTTGTTATGAAAATTTCTGAATTTTTCCTTGTCATGTACATCCACACTTCAGATTTCTTCAGAATTTTTCAGATTTTATTAAGCGCATATTGTGTTTTTATGTGCTATTATATTTATATCACTTTTGTTTTTACAATAAATCTTATTCATTTATATAAGGAGCAGCTTGTATGGATAAACTACTCATTATCGAGGATGACGAAACAATCAGAAATGCACTTAGAATTTTGCTTGAAAATCAAGGTTACTTCATCGAAGAAGCGCATGACGGTGAAGAAGGGCTTAAAAAATTTGACTCAACCTTTGATCTGCTGATTATTGACATAATGATGCCAAATATTTCCGGCATTGATGTATGCCGTAAAATCAGGGAAAAATCATATGTTCCTATTCTCTTTTTGACAGCTAAATCTCTTGAAACCGATAAAATGGAAGCCCTTTCCGCCGGAGGGGACGATTATCTTGTAAAACCATTCTCCTACGTGGAGCTGATAGCGCGTATTCAGGCTCTTATCAGAAGATGTCGCGTCTACGACAATGCAGATGCATCAGACACCACCGCTTCATCCACTATTGAACGATGTGGCTTAACCTTATACACAAAATGCAACAATGTCAGTTACGATGGCAGACAGCTTGCTCTCACGGATAAAGAATATCAGATTCTTCTGCTGTTAATTTCTCATCCGACAAAGACATTTTCAACACAGAATATATTTGAAAGCGTCTGGAATGAACCGTATACACAGTTTTCCAATAACACCATTATGGTTCATATTAAAAATCTGCGCAATAAGCTTGAAGCCGGCTGTGGCTGTGCCCACCTGATTAAAACAGTGTGGGGAAAGGGATATAAATTTGAAGAATAAATTTAACGGATATAAGGAATACATAAGCAGCTTATTGATTTCATTTTTAATAGCTTTATTGATTTCAATTGCTGTATTTACAGCTATATACCTTTGTGGGGAAAAAATAATAAATGAATATGTAATCTCCGACAGCTATATTTACAATACACAAGCTGCGTATATTACAGACTTTCAAAAATATGTGTCTGACAATAAAATTTCGTCAAACGATTTTAAAAGCATTGAAGCATGGATTCAAAGAGAAAAGCCCGAATTTTTTCTCATATCCATTGACAATGAAACATATTACGCTTCAACAGAATATTTAAGTCTCAAAAAGCCTCAAAATCTATCATTACATAATCAGAAAATATCTGTTTATCTTAAAGCTGTAAACTTTAATGACAGAACAGCTAAAATTTTTGTATATAATAACTATCAGGAAAAATATCTCAAAACTTTGCTTATTTGTGATGCTCTCTTCACTTTAATTACAGCAATAATGATTTTGTTTTTCATTTCCAGACATATTCTCACGCAAATACATGGCGCTTTAAACGTTGTCGAGCAGTCTGAAACCGAATTGATCAATGAAAAAAATATGCTGATAAGAAGCATGGCTCACGATATCCGCACTCCTCTCGCAGGGCTGCAGTCATACGCTGAAATTATCAAAATGGAAAATAAAAAGGGTGCGATTCCCACTGAACACATAGATGTGATTTTCAATAAAATATGCGAAATAAAAGGCCTTACCGACCAGCTTTTTGACTATTCACTTGCCTGCAATGAAGAAGCTCTTGAGCTTGATGCTCCTTGCAATATGGAAAGTGCAATAGGTGACTATCTCTCTGAGATGGCTTTTATCCTCCGTGAAAACAGCTTTTCACTTGATATAGAAAAGCTCATATGGAAGGATTTTAAAATCACTGTGAACTCAAACTTTCTCGGAAGGATTTTTAACAATATTACAAACAATATATGCAAATATGCAGATAAGAAAGCTCCTGTCTGCATAAGCTGTATCTACCGGAATAAAGATGCAGGTATCGAGATAACAAACCATATCGCAGATAAAAGCTCTCTGTTTAATACCACCGGCATGGGTATCAGAAATATTACCCTTATGATGAAGCAGATGAATGGGCGGGCTATTGTTTCACATAATAATACCGAGTTTCGCATTACTCTTTGGTTTTCACGTGCATAAAAATAAATCCGCTACACCAAAATCTGGCATAGCGGATTTATTTATATACATCTATCTATTTTTATTTATCAAGCAAATCTGTGTAGAAATCAGCGTAATGTGTCTCGCCTGACTTGATGTAGTCAATGGCTGCTGATGGATGCTGATTTAAGCGTCCTGTGAGCAGGTATGGAATATCGTAGCCCCATACAGCACCGCTCTCCTTAAGCGGAAGCATATGCTCTTCAATGAATTTAAGTACAGGGAATACATTGTATTTTGGATTTTTTAGGAAGCTGAGTAAAAGCTCCATCGCACAGTTTCCTGCGCCTCGTCCCATGCCCATCATTGTTGCATCCAACAGGCTGACTCCCTGGGCTGCTGCCTCTATGGTGTTTGCAAATGCAAGCTGCTGATTATTGTGCGCATGCATTCCTACGAACTTTCCGTTTGCCTCAGCAATTTCTGTGTATTTCTCGGCAATGCGGCGAATCTGCTCAGGGTAGAGAGCTCCGTAGCTGTCTACGATGTATATGCCGTCTGCAGAGCTCTTGGCAACCATGTCAAGTGCCTGATCAAGGTCTGATTCCTGTGTATTTGAGATGGCCATGATGTTGCAGGTTACCTCGTAGCCCTTGGACTTGGCATCCTCAATCATCTCGATTGCTGCTGGCATCTGATGTACATATGTAGCCACACGCACCATGTCAATCACACTGTCCTCGCGAGGGAGAATATCCTTCTTGTAGTCACATCTGCCGACATCCGCCATGACAGAAATCTTCATATCAGAGTTGTTGTCTCCGACTATCTCACGGATAGCTGCCTCATCACAGAACTTCCATTTGCCGAATTTATTTACATCAAAAAGCTCCTTAGATGCTTTATAACCAAACTCCATATAGTCGATGCCTGCCTTTACGTTTGCACGATAAAGAGCATTGATAAAATCATCTGTAAACATAAAGTTGTTTACCAGTCCTCCATCCCTAATGGTAGCGTCAAGCACGCGGATATCAGGGCGTGCTGTCATTAAATCACCTTTCTGAGCCATTTTTGTTTCCTCCAAGTATAAATATTATTGTAACAAATATAAATATTACTGTAGCTTGATGTTACAATTTAAAGTTTTAATGCTTCAACGCTTTAAAGCATATAAGTATAATAACACAATTATTTAAAATTGCAAGTAAAACTTTACTTTTTTTTATCAGACTAATATAATGAATGAGGTTGTAATACAATATCAAAGGAGGACTATATGATTTCTTATTTGACTTCGGCAGATATGTCGATAATAGCTTTCATCGGAGTGATTTTTGCATTCGCACTCACATGTATTGCTATTGCAAAATTAAATAAATTTTTACCAAAGGACCTCGGCAGACAGTTTGCTGTGGACGGAAAGCTTTCAGCCGGGAAGCCGAGAGGCGCTGGTATTATCTTTATATTCACATTTGTGATATCGGCAGTGCTTTTCTCACAAATCAATGCGGAGATTGCCATTTATCTTGTGCTTATAGTTATTGAGATGCTCACAGGCTACTTTGACGATGCGGCAGAAAAGCCATGGGGCGAGTATTTAAAGGGCGCACTTGATTTTGCAGTTGCAATTGTTGTGGCAGTTGTGTATCTGCATTTCAACTCAAGCACAATCACCTTTGCCATATTTGGCGGCTCTGTAAATATTCCACCTGTTGTGTTTGGAATACTCACAGTCATCTTAGTCTGGGTATCAATCAATGTCACAAACTGTTCAGACGGTGTTGATGGTCTTTCCGGAACACTTACCATCATTACCATAATGACCTTCTTCGTGCTTGATTCAGTGCTCAAAATAGCTGACAGCTTCAACTATTGTATTTTATTATTTGCGGTATGTCTGCTCGGATATCTGTGGTACAATGCCACACCTAGCAAGCTTTTGATGGGTGATGCGGGCTCAAGAGCCATGGGTATATTCATAGCTATTTGTGCTCTTAAATCACAAAGCCCATTCATCTACATACTGGCAGGTCTCGTGCTTATCATCGATGGTGGACTTGGACTCGTAAAGGTTTCTCTTCTTAGATTTTTGAAGATACATATTTTAAAGAATACCACAACTCCTATCCATGACCACGTCAGAAAGAAGCTCGGCTGGTCAAATGCACAGGTCGTTTTCAGATTTGCAATTATCCAGATTGTTGTGTCACTCGCGACGGTTTATCTGGCGATGATTTAACAGTTTTAAACTATATAAAGCAAAAGCCGGAGTCTGACAATTTGTCGGCTCCGGCTTTTACTATTTACTGTGTGGACTCCTTTAACACTACCTCATACGGCAGAAGTGTCCTGTTCTCAGTCTCTTCACCTTCTATCTGTCTGAGCAGATTCTTGCATGCTCTTGCTCCAAGCTCCTTTGAATCAAATGAAAGTGATGTAATGGACGGCACATTATTTTCCAGCACTGAGCTGTTGTAAAATGAAGCCACCTTCACCTGCTGCGGCACCTTTATATGCCTTTCGCGGAGCCGTCTCATGGCCTGCGCACAAACTGCATCATCCATACACAGCAGACAGTCGCAGCCCCTGTCAATTGCATCATCTACAGCCTTTTCGATATATGCTTTGCCCTCAAGGTTTAAAAATACAAGATTGTCATTTATTTTCTTTCCAAACTGCTCATGGGCATCCACTACGCCTGCGTATCTTGTCTGATTTACAACAATATCCTCGCTTCCACCGAGAAGTGCCATGTTTTTCATGCCACGCATGAGCATAATTGATGTCAGCTCCCTGCAGGCACTTCTATGGTCATGGTCAATCTGCTTTACATCCTTATATTTGCATGAGCCAGCTGTGACAAACGGTATCCTGCGCTCCTGCAAGAATGTCACCTGTGGATCATCTACCATCGTGCGAAGCAGCACCACTCCATCCACCTTATGATTCTGTATGATACGCCTAAGCCCCGCCATATCATTGCCTGAGCCTATACAAAGCAAAAGGTCGTATTCCATCATACCTGCTATCTCCTGAATCCCCATTATAGCTTCCTGGAAAAATGGCAGATCGACAAGTGCATAATCCCCCGGCATCACCACACATATATTAAATGTCTTTGACTGTGCAAGCCCCCTGGCTATTACATTAGGTTTATAATCATGCTCCTGTATATATTCAAGCACTCTTTTTCTTGTTGCAGCGCCTATCCTGCCCTTCCCCGATATAGCCCTGCTTACTGTTGTCTTTGAAACGCCAAGTGCCTCTGCTACATCTGATATCGTGATATTGTTACTCATTCTGCCGCCTCTTTCATCTGAATGTGATTAATCACTGAACAACTTTTATTTGTTGCGCAACTCTATTGTTTTTCATTATAACCTATCTTCATACACTTGTCATCCTGGACATGCAATTTTTTGCGCAACTGACTCATTCTTCCACGCATATTCGCTCAACATTTTGCTTTCTGATGATTTAATGTTTACACCATTCATTTACTAACGTATATTTATAGTGTAACTATTGGAGGTACATATAAATGAATTTTAACGAAATATTATATGGTGTGGCATATTACGACGAATATATGCCTTACGACCGCATAGAAACAGATTTTAAGATGATACGCGATGCCGGCATGAATGTTATCAGGATTGCCGAATCCACCTGGAGCACATGGGAGCCTAAGGAGGGAGTATTTGATTTTACACACCTGCACCGCATGCTTGACTGCGCAGCAAAATATAAGCTGAAGGTCATTGTCGGAACACCTACATATGCTATTCCATCATGGCTTGCAAAAAAATATCCCGATATTCTCGCTGTAACACATAACGGCAAAGAGCTCTACGGCCACCGCCAGAACATGGATATCACAAACCCTGACTATCTGCACCATGCACAGATTATCATTGAAAAGCTCATGGAGCAGGTAAAGGACTACGACTGCGTGATCGGCTTCCAGCTCGACAATGAGACAAAGCCCTATGACACCTGTTCCAAATACGCACAGGCTAAATTCGTAGAATATCTGAAAAATGAATTTCCTGACATTGACGAGTTTAACAGGGAGTTTGGACTTGATTACTGGAGCAACCGTGTGGATGACTGGGATGCCTTTCCTGATATCCGCGGCACTATAAATATGAGTCTTGATGCTGAATACAAAAAATTCCAGAGAAAGCTCGTGACAGACTTTTTTGCATGGCAGGCCGATATCGTCAAAAAATACAAGAGAGATGACCAGTTCATCACTCACAATTTCGACTTTGAATGGCACGATTACTCTTACGGCATGCAGCCGGAGGTCAATCAATACGAGGCTGCCAAGTGTATGGATATCGCAGGCTGCGATATATATCACCCTTCCCAGAGCAGTCTGAGCGGCCGCGAGATTACCGCCTGCGGCAATATTGCAAGAGGCATAAAAGGTGATAACTATCTGGTGCTTGAGACTGAGGCAGCCGGAAATCACCCATGGCTTCCTTATCCGGGACAACTGCGCCTGCAGGCCATAAGTCACATCGCAAACGGTGCAGACATGGTTGAATACTGGCACTGGCATTCTATCCACAATGCCATAGAAAGCTACTGGAAGGGCGTGCTCTCCCACGACCTTAGACCGAACCGGCTTTATAAGGAGTGCAGTGTTATCGGAAACGAACTAAAAAAATACGGACACAGGCTGGTAAATTTGAAAAAGACAAACAGGTTTGCGGTTATTGCTGACAACGCCTCTCTTACAGGGCTTAATGAATTTAAGCTGAACAACGAAAGTGACTCCAATTACAATACCGTTTTCAGATGGCTTTGCGATGCCCTGTATCTGATGAACATTGAGTACGACGTGATTCCTGCCGACCCGGCACTTTTTGCTTCATATGAAAATATACTTGTGCCTGCACTCTATAGCGCAACAGATGATGTGCTCAATGCCTTAAATGAATTTGTTGCAAACGGCGGCAATATGGTGGTGACCTTTAAATCTGCTTTTTCGGATGAACACCTTAAAATACGCCATGACGTACAGCCTTATATTATAAACAAGGCTCTCGGCATACAGTACGATGAGTTCACCCTGCCTGACGATGTCACCGTAACCTGTGGCGGCAAATCATCAAAAGCGCGTGACTGGATGGAGATGGTCGACTGTACCACTGCCACACCTGTTGCTATGTATGAGCACAAGCACTGGGGAGTACACGCAGCTATCACAGAAAACTCTTATGGCAAAGGACGCGCCATGTATCTTGCCACACTTTTTGGTGAGGACACTCTGATAGAAGCCCTAAAGCTTTTCTTCGGCGAGGCAAAAAATGAATTTGATGCTTCTTATCCCGTTGTCATAAAGCGCGGCACCAATATGCAGGGAGAAAAAATCATTTATCTGCTTAACTACTCGGATGATGAGCAGACTGTTACCTGCCATGCAGACGGTCTCAAGAAGCTTTGCGATGACAGTACAGTATCAGCAGGCGATTGTATAGCTCTTGCCCCATGGGATTTTAGCATTCTTTATGCTGATTAAACCATAGCTTATATCCTATGCTTTTTGCTGCAGATAAATATTTCACAAAAAGCTTACTATATAAGGTCTCAATTATTAATTTTTTCATAAAATTTATTAAGTCTTTTGTTTTGGTGTTGTTTGAATTATTTTTCAGTGTTATAATTTCAAGCGGATTAAAAAGGTGGTTTTATGAAGAAAATACAGAATAAGCTTATAGAGCTTTTCAACCGCTACAAGCATGTGTGGATTTTATCATACTTTATCATATATCTGACCTGGTTTGGATATTTAGAGCGCACTGTTACCACACATTATCACTTGATTCATCTTCCGATAGATGATTATATACCGTTTTGTGAATACTTTGTTATTCCTTATATCATGTGGTTTGGCTATGTGGCCTTTGGAATTGCTTTCACGGCATTACATGACAAAAAAGAATTTTACAGACTGTGTGCGTTTTTATACACCGGTATGACCGTATTTTTGGTTATATCAACTCTCTACCCAAATGGTCACAATTTAAGGCCTTATTATTTCACGCACCACAATATGTTTACAGCGCTTTGTGAGTGGCTTTACTCCACTGACACACCGACGAACCTGTTTCCGAGCATTCACGTATACAATTCGCTCGGCATTCATTTTGCGGTGATGCACAGCAGCTATTTCAAGGATAAAAAGCACGTTCAGCACGCATCCTTAGTGCTTTGTGTTCTGATTATACTGTCTACCATGTTTATCAAACAGCACTCAGTATTTGACGTTTCTACAGCCTTTATGCTTGCTTTCGTTATGTACAATGTGGTCTACATCAAAAACTGGATGCATCTGCCACAGAAAAGCGGAAGCTTCCAGGATGCGGCAAACCGCAAGGTTCGTGTTTGATTTAATGATTGCAGCTTTCAACTCAAAAAGACATCAGCCGGAATTTACACCGGTTGATGTCTTTTTATATTTCACTCATAAAAATGCATGACACTCAAAGTCTGCATATCTGTCCTGTTATCTTACTCTCTCCCTGCTGTAGTCGAGCACCTTGTCCACAGTGGATTTTATTTCTACTGAATTTTTCCTCTGAGTCGAAATTTCTGCGTATGCATCCTCTATCTGCAGCTTATTGCGCTCCTCAAACTTGATAATCTCCTCCTGTGTATTGCGGATTGACACAATCTGCTGTCTGCACGCTTCTATCATGTCAACTGAAATCTCATCACACTGTGAAAACACATGATTGAGCTCCACACCCTGCTTCATGAGCTTTGTCGTGGCAACATTGTTATCCTTTAGAAGCCCTACAAGGTGACTCACCTGCTCTTTAAGTGCACTAATCTCAGCTTTTGCCTCTGAAAGCTCCTGTTTAACAGCATCAATTGCACTGTCATATGAAACAGATGCCTCCCTTATGCTCTCAGCAGCCTCTACGAACAGCTTTCCCTGCTCTCCAAGCATGCCCGCCTCTATAGCAGCATTGAGTGAGAGAACACTCATCTGCTTATTCTGTTCCTTCATCTGCGCAGCTATATCAGCACAGCTATCCACATGCTCCTCAAGCCTGTCCGATGTCTCTGACAAGCTTTTAGCCGGAGCTGTAAAATGCTTATTGTTTTCAACAAGCGCACATGTATCCTCATGCTGTGTGGCAATTGCCTTTGCCGCACTCTCAAGACTTGTAAGATTATCCGCAGCCGCCTTTACACACTCTGTAAAGCTGTCGTTTAAGGCTGATATGGCATCCATGCTGTCCTTTGAAAATTCCACCACATTATTTGCATTATCATTCAGCTGCTTAAGGGATGACTCCTCAAGCTGTCTTGATTTCTCCAGCTCATCAAAATCAGCCTCTATAAGCTTTGACTTTGCATTTACATTCTCGAAAAATCCCCTGTCATTATCCAATTGTTCCTTCATATACGCTAATTCCTCAGCGGATATTTTTGCTCTGTTCCCAAACACTTATCTATTCTCCTTTACCGGTTACCTTTTTAGAATATAATATCACTTATAATACTGTATTTCAAACTGCAGTGACTCATTTTCCCTGAATACATTTATCTTTGGTGAATACACTACGGACAGCACTATATTATTGAACCTTCCTCTTTGTGCAGCTTCAAGCGCGTCCGAACCAAACCTTTGCCTGATATAGTCAAAAAAGCTTTCTATATCACCAAAATAAATTGCATTGATTGGCGTGCCATATGAGGATATCAAAGAAAGTCTAAGCACATTGTTGTTTTTACCCACTACCCACATGCGGCTCACACGTAGATTTTTGTCTGCAAAAACAGGCTTTGGATTGTCCTTTCCAAACGGTGCCAGTACTGAAAACTCAGACACCAGCCTCATTGATACATAATCCACCGGCATCGGCACATCTATATGTATTTTAGGCACGAGGTCATCGTCAGTAAGCGATGCATACTCATTTATTTTCTGACGGAATGGCTCAACGTTTTCTTGTGGCAGTGAAAGTCCTGCAGCCATCGGATGGCCACCAAACTTCGTGAACAGCTCACTGCATTTGCACATTTCCTCATACATGGAGTACTCCTCTATCGAGCGGCCTGAGCCCTTTACTCCGTCCTCACTCTTTGTGAGTATAAAGGTTGGCTTATTGTATTTCTCCCTGATACGGCCTGCTATGATTCCAGCTATGCTCTCATGCACATCCGGCAGATATATGACAAGCACCCTGTCTTTTTCGTAATTGTCCCTCTCATATATCTCAACTGCGGTTTCCACACCCTTTGCAGTCATTTCCTTTCTGTCATCATTGAGCGCTACAAGCTCTGATGCGATGCGCATGGCATCCTCTTTCCTGTCACATAAAAACAGCTCAAGTGCTCTTTTGGCTGTATCCAGACGGCCTGTCGCATTGACACATGGTCCAAGAACAAATCCAAAATGATATGCATCTACATTTTCAGCCTCTATATTACAACATTCAAGCAGGGCTTTCATGCCGATATTTGTCATATGATGAATACTCTTTAAGCCGGCCTTTACGAGTATACGGTTCTCACCTGTCAGCGGCATGACATCACCGACTGTTGCAAATGCCACATTCTCTATAAAATCCATGGCCTCTTTCTCATCTATGCCGATTTTTCTATATAGTAATATGACAATTTTCCAGGCAACAGCTGCTCCGCAAAGCTCCTTGTACGGATAGCTGCACTCTATCTGATGCGGATTTACAACGGCATCTGCTTTGCTCTCCTTGTAAATCTTTATACCCTTTATATCTTCAAAAGGCACTGCATGGTGGTCTGTTACGAGAACCGTCATTCCAAGCTCCTTTGCATGTGCGATTTCCTCAATCGCCGCAATTCCGTTGTCACAGGTGACCACAGTGTCTATCCCATCCTCATATGCCTTGTCAATCAGATGCACATTCAAACCATAGCCATCCTTCACTCTGTCGGGAATCATATAATCCACACATGCACCGGCCCTTTTAAGTGCCTTCACAAGAATATATGTAGACATCACTCCGTCTATATCATAGTCGCCGATTATCCTGATTTTGGCCTTGTCAGCTATCTTTTGGGCAAGAATGTCAACCAGCCTCTGACCATCCTTTAAAAGAGCCGGATCTGCAATGTCTGAGATTTTGCCGTTTAAAAATTCATTTACCGCGTCATCTCCTATAACACCTCTGTTTCTGATTATCCGCGCCGTCACCTGATCTATTCCAAACTTTGCTCCGATTGCCGCAAAATCAGCCTTCTTCGCACTAACATACCACTTTGCCATAATCTACCCTTTCCAGGCTCAGCCCACACGCCGGTGCTGTGTAGCCTGCCTGTGCCCTATCCTTTGAAGCTAAAATTTCCATCACAGCATCCGGATTTTTCCTTCCATCGCCCACTTCGATAAGCGTTCCTGTGATGATTCTTATCATATTCTGTAAAAATCCATCTCCAGTGTAACTGATAACAATATCAGCGCCTGTTCTTTCTATATCAATAGAAAAAATTGTCCTGATCGTTGACTTTTTCATATGTCTGTTGCCACAAAAGGCTTTAAAATCATGCTCTCCGAGAAGATACGCTGCTGCTTTTTTCATCCGGTCTGTGTCAAGCGGCTTATCATAGTCGTATACATATTTTCTCCTGAACACATCTGACACAATACCGGTGTGTATTGTATACACATATGTCTTTGAGACGGCATTGTACCTGGCATGAAATCTGTCAGGCACATTTGAAATATCTGTCACCGCAATATCTGCCGGCAGATGCTCATTCAGCCATATAAATATCTCATCCTTTGAAAAATGCTTCGGCATGTGAAAGCTTGCCACCTGCCCCACCGCATGCACTCCCGCATCCGTGCGCCCTGAGCCTATGACCTCAACCGGCTTTCCTGCCAGCGTGGAAAGCACATGCTGAAGCTTTCCCTGTATTGTATCATCTGTGGATTTCTGCACCTGCCATCCTTTGTAGCGTGTGCCGTCGTATGCCACAATTATCTTGTAATTTTGGTTTTCTGTATTCATAAAATTGTCTTTCTTTATCTGAAAAATAGGGTTGTGAATAGTTACTTTTGGTTGTAACTATTCACAACCACCCCACATACATTCGCAAAACCGCACGATACTCGTGCTTTCCCGCTGCTTCGCAGCTAATTTTGCTCATATATGTGGGGGTGGCTCTATTCGAGCCACCTTGAGAACAAGAAAACCTGCCGCTTACATGCAAGCATGACGCATCAGCTTTTTTGTTCTCAGTGGTTCTGAATAGTTACTTTTATTTTATATAATATCACATCATTTTTTCTCTTGCCAGCACTGTTTTGCTCCTTTAATCCAATTAAGCAAGCTCCGCAATACGTGTCACAGCGACATATATATTTGATATCTCATACCATGTATTGTAATCCACCACTCCTGATACCGGAAGGCCGAATACAGCCTGAAATTTTTCCACAGCCGCCTTTGTCTTTGGTCCGTATATTCCATCCGGCACAATAGACGGAATGGCCGGATATGCCTTTGCGATGCGGGCGAGCTGCTTTTGTATCTGGTATACATTCTGCCCTGACGAGCCTATGCCTATATTGTAGCCGGGCCATGACGCCGGGATTCCTGATACAGCCTCCGCGGTGTTGATATACATGTTGCTTCCGTAAAAGTATCTGAGTATCTCAATTGCACTGTAGCCCTGGTCACCGAGACTTTTAGAACCCCACTGTGTCATCCAGCTCGGACAGGAGACCTTCTGTCCGTCACAATACTGCGTCAGAATCGGCTGCTTCACATTAGGTCTCGACAGATAGTTTTCAAACATTTCATTTACTATCAGCGAGATATTGTCATATATATTTCTGCCATAGATGAATTTGTGGTCATATGCCGTGGACGAAGTAATATTAAAATTATAGCCCTTTCCCCGATAGAACTCCGTGTATATCCTGTTTAACGTAAATGACATAATCGCAAGCACATTTGCCCTTATAGTGGCATCAGGCCAAGTCGCATATATCTCACTGGAAGCTACATTTTTGATGTAATCCTTATATCTGACATAATAATTTGCCGCTGTGGAATCCGATGGTGCCCCATCATGCACAATAACATATTCCGGAATCACAACACGATTAAGTACAATCTCACCGGTCTCAGCAACCGGCATAATCTCCGGCTCAGGTATCTTGGCAGGATAATCACCGTAGAGTGTATGTGCCGGAATAACAATATTGTCCACATCATTTCCCGGTGCATCAAGTACTTCCAGCTCAATATCCTGTATGGAGAGTCTGTCGGGCATCACCTCAACGCCCGAAACCGTGATATTTCTGTATCCGTTAGCTGAAACAGTTACCGTCACCTCCGAATACGGCTGTGACTCACTGGGCGACATAGAATACTCAAGTGGCGGAGTGGCAATCTCAACTGCCTCTATGCTTCCCGATTCGTTGGTGTCAGTCTCCTCTATCTTTCCCTGCGGATCCCCGGAATAGCTGACTGACACCTTTGCATCCGCAACCGGCGTCCCCATGTTTTTCTGTCGTACTCTCACCTGAAGCCGCCCCTCATCAATTGACTCCTGTTGTAAAATGTGCAGATTTTTCATGAATATTATTACCTTAATATCTTTTTACAATAATATGCACAAAGTGAGTGGCATATGATATAATGAGCGTAGGCAACGAGCAGTGCCAAATTGAAAATATATAAAAATGCCAGCTTGCTGAGCACTTTTTATATATTTTTAATTTGATAGGGCGACTGCCCGTACAGTCAGGAAAATCTCAGATTTTTCTGACTTGCACTGCGTATGACACACTTAGCAGCATTTGTCAATTTTATTAATATTCAGGAGGAAAATTATGCATACATTTCAACCATATCCAATCGACATGCTCGATATCAATCCATTCACCAAGCTCAGTAATGAGTGGGCTCTCGTGACAGCCGGCGACAAGGAAAAATCAAACACCATGACTGTTTCATGGGGTGGAACCGGGGTTCTCTGGGGCAAAAATGTCGTATTTATTTTTATCAGGGAATCCAGATATACTAAGGATTTCATAGACAATGGTGAATTTTTCTCACTTTCTTTCCTTAGCGAGAAATACCGCGATGCCTTAAAATACTGTGGTGCTCACTCAGGACGCGGCGAAGACAAATGGTCAAAGGCCGGTCTGACTCCTGCTACACGCCATGGCATACCATATCCGGATGAGGCAAATCTCGTATTCCTTTGTCGCAAGATGGCTGCTGTGCCTATTGAAGAGGCTTCATTTACAGACAAAGCCATTATGCGTCAATGGTACGGCGATCACGATATGCACACTATGTATGTTGGTGAAATTATTGAGGTTGCGGCTCGCTAATTTTATGACAATACTACGGGATGAGAAGAACCCTAATATATATTTATGCGCTTAAAACTACGTGGCTAAGATAATTCTAACAATATTTAAGTCACTTCGTAATCGCTTATAAATACATATTAGGGTTCTTCTCGTCCCTTACTCTATGTTAATATTACACTAATTTAACCATTGTGCAACAACACATACAAATTGTCCCGCATTACTGTCACAAGATTCTATATATAATCTAGCGGCAGCCGGTACTCATAGCTTCAATGGCCACGGCACCACCGCGCACAACCGAGATATGCTTGTACTGTGACTTGAGCAGGGCTATAAGATCATCATTGCGGTGCTCTGTGAGCTTGCTCTCTAAGATCACGCTGTCGGCATTCTTGTCCACAACATCAATATTAAAAACCTGCGCTGTCTGGAAGATATCGGTGATTTCCTCGCGGGTGAGCTTTGATACCCTGACATAGAGTATTTCCTTCATATGCAGAGGCACATCAGTCAGGTCAATAACCTTGATGACCTCGACCATTCTGTTGAGCTGCTTTTTTATCTGCTCAAAGGTAATATCATCACTTGTAACGCAAATAGTCATTCTGGAAATAGTCTCATCCTCTGTGGTTCCAACCGTAAGAGACTGTAAATTGTAGGATTTTGCAGAGAAAAGTCCTGAAACCTTTGCTAAAACACCGACCTCATTCTCCACATAAAGTGCAATCCATCTGTTTTTCATTTCAATATTATTCATCTTCTGCATCTCCTACTTTAAAATCATTTCGCTCATAGGATTTCCGCTCTTGACCATTGGAAGAACAATCTCATCCGTAGCTATCATAAACTCAATAATTACAGGTACATCCTTATATTTCTTTGCCTCTGCAAAGGCTGCATCAATATCCTCTTCCTTTTCCACGCGGATTCCGTGTCCACCATAGCTTTCAACAAGCTTGAGAAAATCCGGTGTGTATGGCGGACATGCCTCGTTTGGTCCCTTGCACTCATCCGGGCAGCCCTTTCTTCTTCGAAGGCAGGTTGCAGAATAACGCTTGCCATAGAAAAGCTGCTGCATCTGGCGCACCATGCCCAGATAGTAGTTGTTGAGCACGCATATGGTCACTCCCGCTCCCTGTACAACTGAGGTGGCAAGCTCCTGTATATTCATCTGAAGTCCACCGTCACCGCTTATGCATACAACATCCTTGTCAGGATTTGCAATCTTTGCACCTATTGCTGCCGGAAGACCAAAGCCCATGGTTCCAAGACCTCCCGATGTAAGAAGCTGGCTGTTGCTGTCAAGCTCTAAGTACTGTGTAGCCCACATCTGATGCTGACCTACATCTGTAACGTAGATTGCATCCTTATAGTTCTTATTGATATGCTCCATAATCATCTGAGGTGTCATACCCTTGTCTCTTCTCATGCCAAGAGGATTTTCCTCATCCCATGCCTTAATCTGCTCCTGCCACTCAGCAGTCTTTTTCGGCTCAGCCCACTCGTTTAACTTGTCGAGCGCCACATTGGCATCTGCAACGATAGGCACATCAACCACTACATTTCGTGAAATAGATGCAGTATCCACATCAATATGTACAATCTTTGCCTTTGGAGCGAACTCATTTAAGTCACCGGTTATTCTGTCATTAAATCGTGTACCTATTGAAAAAAGTAAATCACACTCACTTACTGCCTTGTTTGCCGCATATTTGCCATGCATACCACAGTTTCCCACATAAAGCGGATGAGTGGTAGGTATAGCTCCCTTACCCATTATTGTAGTGACAACAGGCACATTCTCTGCCTCCACAAAACGGCGCAGGTTTTCATTGGCTCTTGCAACATTTATACCACCTCCTGCAAGGATAAGCGGTTTTTTGGCACTCTTTAACATCTTGTAGGCGCGCTTAAGCTGTCCGACATGTACTGTATCATTTACACGATAGCCTCTGATTTCCACCTTGTCCGGATACTCTGCCGGACCGGATGCAGTCTGTATATCCTTTGGCAAGTCAATCAGTACAGGGCCCGGCTTTCCGGTCCTTGCAATATGAAATGCCATCTTTATGATTTTTCCAAGTTCCTTTCTGTCACGGACTGTAACAGAATACTTTGTGATATTTCTGGTGATTCCGACTATATCCACTTCCTGAAAGGCATCATTTCCGATAAGTGGAAGCGGTACCTGCCCTGTAAAGCACACAAGCGGCACATTGTCATAATGCGCATCTGCAAGACCTGTAACTGTATTGGTAGCACCGGGACCGCTTGTCACAAGGCAGACACCCACCTTGCCTGTAGACTTGGCATAGCCCTCAGCCTCATGAATCAGGCCCTGCTCATGTCTGGGCAGAACCAGATTGATTGAATTAGTCTTGTATAACTCATCGAATAAATCTGTAACTGTTCCTCCCGGATAGGCAAAAATAGTATCTACGCCTTCCTCCTCCAATGCTTTTACAAATAATTTTCTTCCTGTGATGTCCATACTGCTGTCATCCTCGTTTCTATTTAATAGTTTATTTTACTTTCTCATATCGAAGGAAATAAAACTCCAAATCAAAGTATGTCTGCTCTTCGCTGTCTCCCGTAATCTGCCACTCAGGCTTCTCGTCAAGATTTGGAAAATATGCATCCGCATCATACTCGAAGTCCACCTTTGTGATGTGGGCTACATCGCATTCATCCACGAGCTGCTCATAAATTTTCTGTCCACCAATGATATAAATATCCTCAGAATTGTATTTTTCAAGCTCCTTGTGAAGCTCATCAAGTGAGTGAACCACGACAGCGCCCTCCACCTCATAGGATGGGTTATGTGTGAGCACTATGTTGGTTCTGTTCTTAAGAGGTCTGCTGTTTGGAAAGCTCTCAAGTGTCTTTCTGCCCATGACTACAACCTTTCCTGTAGTCATCTCGCGGAAAAACTTCTGATCCATAGGTATCCGAACGAGCAACTGGTTGTTTTTTCCAATTGCCCAGTTATTGTCAACTGCTGCTATTAAATTCATGATTTTCTCCCTGTTGTAATCGTTGCTGTTCACACAAAAGTAGTGAACAATAACCTTCTTATAACTGCTTCATATCCACATTCTTTAAACCGCAATAGGTATATCCTTAATCTGCTCACCTGTCACATAGTCTGTTATCTTGATATCATCCGTCGTAAACTGATAGAAATCCTTTATGTCAGGATTGAGCCAGAACTTTGGAGCATCGTACTGTGGTCTCTCAATCAGCTCCTTCACAATTGGCACATGCCTGTCGTAAATGTGTGCATCTGCAATCACGTGCACCAGCTCTCCGACTCTCATATCACACACCTGCGCCAGCATATGCATAAGCACCGCATACTGGCATACATTCCAATTGTTCGCCGCAAGCACATCCTGTGAGCGCTGGTTTAAGATACCATTTAATGTGAGCCTGTCATCACCCTTTTTCTGTGTCACGTTGAAAGTCATGCTGTATGCGCACGGATACAGATTCATCTCATGCAGATCCTGATGCACATATATATTGGTAAGTATTCTTCTTGAAAAAGGTGTATGCTTCAAATCATAGATGACTCTGTCCACCTGATCCATCATGCCTTCCTTATACTGATGCTTTACACCAAGCTGATATCCGTAGGCCTTGCCGATTGAACCATCCTCATCTGCCCACTCATCCCATACATGGCTTTTTAAATCATGGATATTGTTGGATTTCTTCTGCCATATCCAAAGAAGCTCATCCGTTGCACTCTTGATATATGTCTTTCTTAAAGTGATAGCCGGAAACTCCTTTGACAAATCATATCTGTTGACGACACCAAACTTCTTTATTGTATAGGCGCTTGTGCCGTCCTCCCAGTGGGGACGCACCAGCTCTCCCTCAGTGCTTGTGCCATTTTCCAGAATATCCTGACACATCGCTACAAAAACTTTATCTGCATAACTCATATTATCTGCTCCCTAATCATAAGTATTCAACCGATACAATTACCCGTTTACTGTCTATTGTATCTAATTATCAATTTTTTTTCAATATATTCAATATGCAAATTCAAATGATTTTTTTAGCTTTTTTCTTCATAAATTATTTAAGTTTTTTATTATTCTTTTCGATTAAGGACACAATTTGGACAAATTTATTTAGTATAGTAAGACTCGTAAAGGAGATACACCTTTACAAATTCCCTTTTTTAAACATTTTTTCATAAACTAAACTCCTCGAAAAGAAGCCGCTTCCCTCGGCTTCTTTTCACGTTATGGGGGTTTACATTTCAGGCTTTTTCCCATATTATGATTAAAGGATCAAAAGGTAGAGTCAGATTACGCAAATGCGTAGCATGCAGTAATCTGATTAATCATAAATGAGGAGATTCACAATCACATGAAATTTTTTCTCGCACCGATGCAAGGGCTGACCGGATATACAGTAAGAAACGCATTCCACCACAATTTTGACTACATAGACAAATACTACACACCATTCATCCCTGCCGCAAAGCGCATGAATGCCAAGATAAAAAGAGACATAGACCCGGTAAACAACGACGGAATCACTCTAATACCGCAGGCCATGTCTATAGTGGCAGACGAGGTCATCGACCTGCACAGGCAGCTTGTTCCTTACGGATATGATGAGATAAATGTAAATCTCGGCTGTCCGTCAGGCACCGTCGTATCCAAGAAACGAGGCTCCGGCATACTCGCATATCCTGATATGCTGGATAGCTTCCTCGATGAGCTGTATACAAAAGCTGATTTTCCTGTTTCAATAAAAACCCGCGTGGGCTTTAACGATGATGAGCTATGGCCCAAGCTTATCGAAATATACAGTAAATATCCGATAAGTGAGCTTACCGTGCATCCGAGAGTCCAGAAGGATTTTTATAAAAATACGCCGCGCATGGATGACTTCGCCCTCGCCATGCAGAAAATAAATCCTGATAAAACAACACTCTGCTACAACGGAGATATCACTGATACTAATAGTTTTAATGCCCTAACCGACTGCTTCCCTGATATTGATGAAATCATGATAGGCCGCGGACTGTTTGCAAATCCTGCTCTTATCGCAGAGCTTAAGGGTATAAGCATGGATAAAGCCGAGCTTCGCGAGCGCTTAAAGAACTGGCATGATGAGATTTTATCCGGTTATCTGTCCATCTTTTCCGGTGAAAAGGATGCCATTTTCCGCATGAAGGAAATCTGGGCATATATGCATGGGCTGTTTTCTGACTCTGAAAAGCTCTGGAAGAAAATTAAAAAATGCCAGACGCTTAATGACTATAAGTCAATCGTTCGAATGGCATTTGATGCTTTTTAAAATATAAACACTTTACTTTCTTGCAATTCTGTGAAGCTGTGGCCTTATGGTGATATCTGTCATCACAAGGCCTTCTCTTTGCCCCAAAACATAAAGCACTGCGTCTGCAACCTCATTTGGCTGTATTCTTGCAGCTTCATTTTCATCCACTGTAAAATCAGCATTCCTGTACAGATTGGTATCGGTCATATCAGGCTCTAAATTTACCACACGCACACCGTACTTTCTCGCCTCCTCAAACAGGCTGTGGGAAAAGCTCGTAAGCCCTGCCTTTGTGGCACCATAGGCACAGCCGTGCGGATTCGTCTTTTCAGCAGTGATTGATGAGATATTTATTATTGTTCCTTTGTTTTTCTTTAAATCGCGAAGCAGCAGATTTGTGATAATCATCGGTGCCTCAAGATTTGTCCTCACCATCTGTGATATTTTTACAGGATTAAGTTCCTCATGAAGAGCGTAAAAGCCGACGCCTGCATTGTTTATGAGAAGTGATATGTCATGATTTTTATTAATTTCTTTTATTGTCTTGATGAGCTTTGCAGTATCGGTAATATCGCATACTATACGCTCTATCCCTGCAATATCATCACTTTGATCGAAGCTTCTTCCTATTCCGTAAACCAACCAGCCATTCGCTGCAAGCTGCCTGCATATAGCTTTTCCGATTCCGGAAGACGCCCCGGTTACAATTGCTTTGTTCATCTGATCGCTGCCACTCAAAATGTGTTCAAATATACTCAAACACATCGAGAAATTAAAGTCCTTGCGGATACTTCTTACTGCTTCGATGTGTATGCTTTGGCGATTGTAAACAATACGCTACTCACAAGTTCGTGTACACTCCACAGTCGTAAATTCCTGCGATAGCCCGCAGTACATACTTACGTTTGCGTTTATTATGCAACTTCGTAAGTTAAAGCATCTCTTAGATTAAGAGCAGCATTGAAATCCCTATCCTCAACATAGCCACAATCACAACGATATATTCTATCTGAAAGCTTCAAATCTTTCTTGATAGCACCACAGCAATGACATATTTTGGATGATGGATACCATCTGTCTACGACTCTTAATTCAATACCATTTTCATCACATTTTGCTTTAAGCTTGGTTCTAAATTCATAGAACTTCTGTGACGCAACAGCTTTTGAAAGATGTCTGTTCTTCATCATTCCTGATACATTCAAATTTTCAATAGTTATATAAGATGGCTTGGTTTTCACTATCTCAGCTATTGATTTATTGATATAATCAGTACGGATATTATCTATTTTATGATGAAGTCTTTGTACTTTGAGCTTTTGCTTTTGTATATTCTTTTGAGTGGACTCTCCTTTCTTTAAGTTCTCATATTTTCGTGAGAGACATCTTTGTTCTCTACGCAGTTTCTTTTCCAATTTTTTAATTCTTGTTGACTTATTGATATTTTTATAAGTTTTACCATTGGAAACAATCGCCAAGTCTTTTAAACCCAAGTCAATTCCTATACCACCATTGCTATTATTAGCAATCTTAACGTCGGGAATTTCTACAAGAACTGACACATAGTATCTGTCTGCTTTGACGGATACTGTACCGCTTTTGATTTTCCATCCGTCTTTAGTTGTTGGTATATAACCTTTTTCTTTAATGCGTACCCAACCTAAAGTGGGTATGTTCAACCTATGTCTCTCACATCTACAGTCTTTAGTATTGTTCTTTACGAAATACATTTTTACATCAGATTTACCTTTCTTTTTGAAATTAGGAAAAGCGCTTTGATGTTTAAAAAATCTTGTAAATGCAGTACATCCATCTTCAATAGACTTTTTTACAGCTTTTGAATATGCTTCTTTAATCCATATTTTATCAGGATTATTAGGAATATACTCATTATTAAGCCATACGCTGAAACTCTTGCCAGTCATAAACTTTTCACCGTTATCATATAAAGTTTTGTTGTGACCGAGATAGAAGTTATAGACGTACCTACAAGTGCCAATAGTCTTGTTAATCTTGATTTTTTGCTCAATCGTCGGATTTATTTCCGTCTTGAAGCTCTTTAGCAATTTCCTCATCCCTTTCTATTTGTTTTTTATACTTACGAAGTCCATACAACCTGCAAGAGAATACATGAAGTATAGAAACAATATCCTGTACGAGTTCTTCCTGTGGTGATAGTTCTTCGTTGTTCACTACCACAATGCTTGTATTAAACTTCATACAGAATTTTTCAAACCAATCGTAACCAAATCTGATAAATCTATCTTTATGAGTTACTATTATGGTTTTTATTTTCTGTTCCATTACTTCATTTAATAATTCATTCCACTTTTTACGATTGTAATTAAGACCACTTCCATAATCCTCAATACACTGGTCTATAATAATACCTTTAGCATTACAAAACTGTCGCAAAAATGCAACTTGATTCTGTAAATCATCTTTTTGATTTCTTGTAGACACTCTGGCATAAATAACTACCTGACGTTTATCATTTTCAATATTTATGCCTTTAAATTGAAGGTACTGGTCATAGGTATAATAACGCCTATCAGTTGGAGTTCGATTTGCCTTTAAAGTTCCTTCTCTGTCCCAGCGTTGCAATGTCTTAACAGACACACCTAACAGTTCAGCAAAATCTTTTGGCTTATAATTTGTGGTATTTGATGTATTCATAATAATTTACTCCTTTGAGTATATTTAAACACATTTAATCACATTTAACAATATATTCAATTACTTATTTTCTCCTCCTTTATACTTTAACCCTTTAATCATACTATGAATAATATCACTTCCACATAAATATCCTGTCCTTATCCACATATTCGGATACAGCCTGTATCATAAACTCTTCCATATCACTTCGTATGTTTTCCGGATACTGGTAATACCCATTCACATTGTCGTATGGAAAATTCACCACAGCACTACAAGGCATGTCCTTTCGCATTTTCTTCAGATAATCCTGCGATATGCGAAAGCTTCCGATACTCACATCCCACAGCTTAGAACCGTCTATCTGTGAAAATACGTCATCAACCAGCCTGCTGTATTCCCCTCTCCAGTCCTTGCAGTATATCATCGGATCAAAGCACAGTCGCACTGGAAATCCACTACCCATAGCACATTTTGCTGCCTGAATCCGCTCCATAGGTGCAGACGCAAAATGCTCATACTCTGCTGCAACCCTTTGAGGCGAAACTGTATAGGCAATAATTACCCTGTCACAGACTTCGTAATTGCTCCACAAATCACACCTGCCACTCTTGGTGCGGATTTCAATTGTAAGATTCTCATGCTTTTTTGTAAAAGCAATCCATTCCCTCACAAAGCCGGTAAGCGACTCTATGGCCACGAGGTCTGCATCATATGATACGCAAAGATATATGCTTTTTTGCGCCAGAAGTGCTTCAAGCTCCGCAAAAATATCCTCCAAATTTACAAACACCACAAGATTACCAGACGGATACATGCCCTTTAAATAGCAGTATTCACAGTCAAATATGCAGTTCATCATGCATGAGCAATAGTAGAAATTCTCATTTCCAAAGCTCTGACACACCGGTGCACCTTCATATATGCAGCCACTTGTATTCTCTGCCAGAATGAGCGCCTTGGCATTGCTTTGAGCAGAAATACTCTGCTTTTTGCGGCAGAAAACATCCTTGTAATGGTCAATTTCTATGACTGTTGTATTATTCAGCTTTTCTAAAATCTGCTTTGTACGTGGATGCTCGGCCACGCCTTTTTCCACATATACATGTGAAAACATTTTATTGTATTGACACATTTGACATTTCCTTCTTACAACAATCTCTGTTTCAATTCAAACAGACATTTCTTTCCTTCACGCTTGCTCTCACACGGCAGCAAGCCATTTGTATAGTACTCATCCAGAACAGCTTTATAATCTATACCACTTAGTCTGCAATACTTTATAAGCTGTGCCAGCTGATCTCCCATTACCTTGGAACAGCGCATATCGCTGGTCAGCCTGTCAATATTCCAAGCGGATTTAGTATCATCTGTCGCATTGCCGTCTGCCATATTTTCGCCTTTAGTCTTATCATCTATTGAAGTTTTATTACCACCTACACTTAAAAGTATATCAATATAGCCGCATATTTTGTCTTCCTGCAAAGCAAAAAGCTCTGTGATTTTCGACTGGTCAATTCTCTCACCGGCATCTGAAACAAGTTTTATAAAATGCATACGATGCGGTCCCACGAAAAACGCTGCTGCCTGATAAACGGCGGCTGCCTCCATATCATATACAACCGAATCGCACCCTTCATTAAGCACCCTTGCGACCGTTACAATTTCGCACTCCCTGAAATTTGCTTTCATCAGCATATCGGGGTAAAATGTACGCCCTGTCATCTGCTCAGTGAGCTTGTTTCCCAGAAATATACTGCCCAAACAGATATCACTGCTAAAACCAGCGCCACACCCCACATTCAAAATCTCATCATCCGGTGAAATCCCATACGCACCACCGATATTTGAAACCGCTGCCGCCGCATTGATTTCTCCTACGCCTGTTATCACAAGCCTGATACTCTCATTTGCAAACACATCAAATCTAACCATTTCAGGGCTTTTTTCCTTTTTTAAGCCATAGTGGTCTATTATATTTTTTGCCTCAGCATAAAAAGCACTAAATATATAAATCATAGATAATTCCTTCAAATCTTCCCTGCATACATCACCAGGATTTATCTCTCAAGCTCCTTTAAAAGCTTAGTCCTGTTGCTTCCAACCATGAGCTTTTCATTGTAGATATCAAATTTTTCACACTCATTCTCAGCTAAAAAGCTGCTGATTTCCGGTGTGATGGTCAGCTCTGTGACAAAGACAAGCATCTCCTGGCCGTCCGAGAATACATCCTCCACAAAATCAAATGCGTGGTTTAGCTTCTCTCCTGCCGCATCCTCCATAGTTGAAAGCTTCTCTGATTCTTCGGTAAAATCATCCATCACCGTATCAAAGTCCCCTTTTATATGCCTTAATACATCCTGTCTGATGTAATACTCCTTTGGCAAAATAAGAGAGCTCTCCTTCAATATCTCCATATTCTTTGAAAACTGTTCCACAGCACTGTTGTACAGCGCATGCTGCTCTTCAGGGCTTCTTTGTGACTTTCTATATTCCTTCAGAAACTCATACCATAGCTGCACCATTTTCCGCTCTCTGGCCACATCCGAAAAAACAACTGTCAGTCCGCTTAAAAGCAGATTCACCACAGTGATTCTCTCATCGAAATCAGCATCAAACACACGTTTATATACTGACTTTTTCACGTTTCCGGACAATATATCGCTTACACCGTAATCCTCATTGTATTTTCTGTAGATTTCCAGATATGCGTACACATCCTCTGCTATATCAGGATGGTGGATAAACTCACCTATTACATCCTCCGTGACTGCAAGTTCTCCCGCCTCGTACACCTTAAGCAGGCTGCTTAAATCCTCCCAGCCTCTTGCCGTGACGAAATTCATACCGTCCACGTCAGTTTCCACCCTGTAAAAATTGTTTGGGTGAAGCTCAAGATAGCTTAAAAGTGCATCATGGATATGCACATCTCTGGCATATTCCTTCCACACCTGATAGTCTGCTTCTATCGATATATATCTGACACGGTCGAGCGTAACCATATCAAAATCGCGCACTGATTTATTGTACTCAGGCGGATTTCCTGCCGCAACAATCACCCAGCCCTTGGGAACAGCCTGGTTACCAAATGTCTTGCACTGCAAAAACTGAAGCATCGTAGGCGCAAGTGTCTCGGACACGCAGTTTATCTCATCAATAAAAAGTATGCCCTCCTTAAGCCCTGTTGCTTCCATCTTTTCATAGACGCTGGCTATAATCTCGCTCATCGTGTATTCCGTGACGGAATAGTTCTTTCCGTCATACTCACGCTCCTTTATAAACGGCAGTCCTACCGCCGACTGACGCGTGTGATGCGTGATGGTATATGCCACAAGACCTATTTTGCACTCTCTTGCAATCTGCTCCATAATCTGTGTCTTGCCTACACCAGGCGGTCCGATTAAGAGCATCGGTCTCTGCCTGATCTGCGGTATCACGTACTCTCCATGTGCATCCTTTGACAGGTATGCTTTCACTGTATTTTTCACTTCGTTTTTTGCCTGTTTTATATTCATATTGTTTCCTCCAGCTCCACCTGCATCGCCCATGGCGGCACCTCATTACCCTCATATGCACCAACCGACACAAATGCGCACTTGTACGATGGACACTTTGCCGGGAAAATTCCCTTGCCATCAGTAAAATATATAAGTCCGCACATGTTCTTAAGCTCTCCCTTATCCAGAAGGTCTCTCACATACGAAAATGCCGGTCTGAAATCTGTGCCTCCGCCTCCTACGAGCGTAAACTTGTTTAAAAGCGGCTTAATCTGCTTTTCATCTGTAATTTCCTCGTCCGTCTTTACACTGTCATCACACTGTATGATGCGTATTTTATTCCTGACAAAAAAGCTGTCCGACTCCGTGAGAATTGTAAAGGTCTCCTGTAAAAAGTGCTCCACCAGCTCCCCGCTCACAGAATAGCTCGTATCAAGCACTATGACAAAATCCCTTATCTTGTATGTCTCCCTCGTTTCAAGAGGCTCAATGAGCGGCATATTGCCGTAAAGCGAAAGTCCATACGCGTAATACCCCATATCAAAGGAATCGTAATCTGCGTGCACCTCCTCACGAAGCACTGCAAACCTGCGCAGAAACTCCTTGTAGCTTCGTCTGCTTCTTTTCGCGGATAACTCCCTCATCATTACCTGCTCGCCCTCGGATTTGCTGTCCTTTGAATGGCTTTTCTCCATGCGTGTCTGTCTGGATATTTTCTGCCACTGCTTTTGGGCCTCGGATGAGCTTAATGGCATAGCATTGTCTTTTTTCTCCTGCGGCCAAAGGGCGTGGTCATCTGTGTAAAATTCCCGTGCCAGAAGTGCAAGCTCATTTTTATCCTTTGTGTTTGCAATATCATCTATATCAGTGATTTCTTCAGCCTTTATTTCTGCATACTGCTTGTATAGCCACGCGTACAAGGCTCCGGGAGCAATCACGACATGCTCTTTTTTAAGCCTCTCATACGTGGTTTTTCTTATATAACTTAGGATACGCTTTGTGCTTTTCTTTTCCATTGTATCAATCGTGTACTCAACCATTATATCACATGCTGTATTCCACAGGAATTCATCCCTCTCTCCTTTAGTCCACAGGTGAAAAAACAGACAGTGCAGCACACTGTGCAGATAAGCCCGGTTCAGATACATGCCATTTTTCTTAAATATATCAATAAGCCTGATTGGATTGTAATAAATATATGTGCCGTCAGTTGCCATGGAATAAAGCTGCTCGTTCACCTTTGGTGAAAGAGCCGAGAGCGCCAGCTTCATAAAAGGCATGTCGAGATACAACTCGCACTGTATTTCATCTATTATTTTCTGTGACATTTCCTCCTGCCACTCTGAATCTGTCTGGATATGTTTTTTCATGAAGCGCCCTCCTTCCCTATATACTTCTCCATTTCTCGCACCAATAGTGCGAGTTTTATTATATATATTTGACACCCCTATTATTCTACTACTATATTTTCGGAATTTATTATACTATAGTAACCTTATTTTCTCAATAAAATGTAATGCACAAACAATATCTTAAACAGTGTATTTTATTACACTATACACATTCAATAATTACACTCTCACATTTGTCATACCCGAGCTTTGAGCTGTTCAGGCACAATGTATAATTAGCAGCTTTTCCCCATTTCTGATCCGTGTAAAAATTCTTTAGGTTACAATCGATGATGGGGTAAACGAAAAAGCAGTTTTGACATTGCAGAGAACTGCCCCTTCGTTTACACCATTTTCGATTTGACCTAATTGAACAAAGTGAGCGTCCGGGTAGCCG
>OJKC01000089.1_pt1 | contig 97098 bp, 96 predicted proteins | sample 1596401 | NCBI WGS metagenome assembly OJKC01 (sample SAMEA4350162, study PRJEB24818) | metagenome | biome: human; feature: gut; material: faeces | place: Denmark | collected 2013-09 | reverse complement strand
GAGCAATTGTTCCTGAGCATCTTCTGATTTTCCCCCGTTTTTTGACACGACTCCAAAATAAATCTTTGATTTGACTTTTAAATCAGGCAATGTTCGATATTTGCCGAAAAAGCGGAACACGGAGTTTTCTCCCCCTGTTCCGCTTTTGTTTTTAAGCGCATATTATTCAAAAATTCGCTTCACCTTCGGAAACAGCGGTTCAAACACAAAGAACCTGTCAAGAACTTTTCCGAAAAGCCCGATAAGCGCGCCGTTGACGGCCGTCATGATTATCGTTCCGACGCCTATGCCGCGGAATCTGCCGAAAAAAGCAAGCGTCAGCACGCACGCGGCTGCAAGGCAGCAAAAATCAAAACATGTTTTGAATTTCGGCAGCGCAATGTTGAACCTGCGGCTCAGCATTTTAACAAAAAAATCATACACCTGCGGATAAAGGTAGACTTTGTAGAACGAAGCGATCGAAAACGAACAGAGCAGCACGCCGCCCGCAAACAGAAGCAGGCGCACAGACAGAGCAAAACTTCCCGGTGCTGTCACTGCGGGATTGAATGCAGGCACAACGCTGCGCCATGCGTCAAGCACAAAGCCGTAGATTATGCACGTCACGAACGAAAACAGGTACACCGGCTTTATGCGGCGCATCAAAATGCAGAAAACCGCAAACAGCAGTGCCTGAATAATGTATTCCGCCCTTCCGAAAGTCAGGAACGGAAATTTAAGGCTGAGAATATACGCCGGAGCAACGATCATCGAAACGCCGAAATCCGCCGCCGCCGTCATTGCAACGGCAAGTGAAAGCATCACAAGTGCGGCAAGGTAGACCGGCTCCTCATAAAGCCGCATTCTCCCCGCCGCCGGTTCAGAACTTTTTTCAGTTGAGTTTTTCAAAACAATACCTCCGCATCCGCGTGCATGTGCAAACGCCGCGCCCGTCGGCATTTGCCGAAAGGTATTATAAGAATATCGGCGGAACTTGTCAATCGGAAAACGGAATAAGCGAATTAAACCGCCTGTGCGCTGCTGTCAGTTCTCCAAGCTCCGCATGAGCCCGGGCAATGCCTTCTCGAACTTGACCCCGTATCTGTGCCCGCTGTCCCCGACGGTTGCCCTTATTGATGCAGCCGTGAAATCGACCGCAAGCTTCATTGCCGCCGCAATGTCTTTGCCGAGAACGAGTGCACCGAACAGAACGGCCGCAAAAACCGCACAAGCTTCGGTTCATATTTTGCAAAGATAAATTACTCAAGGAAATTCTTAAAGTTTCCCCGCTTCCGACAGTGCCGTTGCCATGATTCCGACATTATCGTTATAAATCCTTCCGAATTGGCTGAGCGGCAGGGGATTCGTGCCGCGTCCGGCTTCAACAGTGTATCCCGGGCGATTATAAAACAGGATGAACCAATCCTTGTACCCGGCAAAGCCGCTCTCCGTCGGCACTTCGTCCAGTTTATAGCCGCTGACGGCAGCAAGCGCACGCCCGATATCATAGCCGTTCGGCGGTTCAATATCAAGGTATTTCCAATAAATCACCTCGCCTTGCGTATGATAGGCAAGGATAAGCCGAAACTCATGATCGGCGGTGAAATCAAACACGGCGCGGCTCTCCGGCGCGGAAAGAGGCTCAGCGCCGACAAAATCGCGCGGTGCGGGCGAAACCCAGCCTTGAGCATATTTCGTTTCCTTTGCCGTATCCCAGCCCGCCGGGTAGTTAAGGTTCAGATCCGTACCTTCAATATTCGCCTTCCACCCGCTCGGGAAAGGCACCGCAGGGTATTGCCGCGCAATGCGCTTCACGGACTGCCAAAGCGGCGTTGTTTCATCCAATGCACCGTTAACAAGATCCACGCCGTCCGGATTGACAAGCGGGGCGATGAAAAGCCGCGTTTTTGCAAAAAGTTCACGCGCATCCCTTCCGAAAATGCTGCTCCCGTTGATATATGCTTTCAGATAGTTTTCTGCAAATTTCAGCACAAGCGGAGTTGTTATCCACTCGTTCGCATGATGTGACGCATTGAAAAACGCCTCAGCCGAGCCCGTACCGATTGAAACTGCGCGAAGCGGCCTGCCCATGACGGATTTTCCGTATGTTTCCGTTCCGATAAAAGGATAGCGCAGCTTCAACCCTTCAAGCACAAGTTCATTCAGCTTGGAGGTCCACCGAACATCGGACGGCACAAGGTCAAAGCCGTACGGAATATAAATTTCCGTTCCCGGAACCAATTTCTCCGGATTCAATGCGGGATTCGCCGCCGCAATTGCGGCAATCGTTGTTCCGTAATGCTTTGCAAGGCGGTAAAACGTGTCTCCGCTGCGAATTTTTGTTGCAAACCCGCCGATGAGGAAGGGGAGCAGAGCCTTTTTCGTGTCCCTGCCGACAATGCCGTCCGCCGCAAGCCCGAATGCAGCCTGAAACCTGCGCACCGCGTTCTGCGTGTCCGCACCGAAAATACCGTCAATTCCGTACGGTGAATTATAATATCCGCTGCGCGTAAGCGCAAGCTGCAAAAGCTCAACATCCGTGCCTCGACTGCCGTATTTCAAATTATCCATTTGCTTTTTGTCCTTTCAAGCTGCGTATTTCGGAATGCGCGAAGCAGTTGACAGAATGCCCCGCGCATATCCGCTGTCGCTGCTTAATTGTATGCGCGAAAGGAAGAAGTATGAATGCAAGGGCGGGCTGCGGTGACAGCTCCTCTTCAATGCGATTCCTTCTGTTAATTAAAAAGAGGAATGCGAAACAATTCCGCATTCCCGACCCGTGATTCAAGTATTTGATTATTTATCCGTTCCGATCAGGAACTCCGTGATTCCGTTCAGCCAATCACCCTCATATATCTCGATAAGCCCTGCATCGGAAGCGGCGGCAAGTTTGGGATTGATGGGCAGGCGTGCGGCGGCGGGGATATTGAACCTGTGCGCCGTTTCGTCAATATGACTTCTGCCGAAAATCTCGCTGCGTTCACCGCAATGCGGGCACTCGTAATAGGACATGTTTTCAACAATGCCGAGCACGGGGATATTCATCATGCGCGCCATGTTCACGGCCTTTTCAACTATCATGGAAACGAGATCCTGCGGAGAGGTAACAACAACGATGCCTGCAATCGGCAGGGACTGGAACACCGTCAGGGGAACATCGCCCGTTCCCGGAGGCATGTCAACAAACATGAAATCGACATCGCGCCAGATGACATCCGTGTAGAACTGTTTGACCGTTCCCGCAATAATCGGGCCGCGCCAAACGACGGGGTCGGTATCGTTTTCCAGCAGGAGGTTGATGCTCATAACATCAATGCCCGTTTTGCTTTTGCAGGGGAGAATGCCGTCCTCGTTTCCGAGAGCCTTTTCATGTATGCCGAAAAGCTTGGGGATGGAGGGGCCGGTAATATCCGCATCAAGAATCGCGCTGTGCTTTCCCGCACGGTTCATGTTTACCGCAAGCAGGGAAGTGACGAGGGATTTGCCGACGCCGCCCTTGCCGCTGACAACGGCAATGACCTTTTTGATATTGCTCAACGGATGTGCATTCACTTTAAAATCCTGCTGCTTTTGCGCACCGCCGCGGGAAGCGCAATCCACCCCGCAGGTTTCGCAATTGTGGGTACACTGTTCGCTCATTAATTGACCTTTCTCCCGCCCGCGAAGGAGCAGCCGCAAAGCGGGAATCGAATTATCTTTGCTCATTGCTATTATAACCCGAAATGCGGCTCAATACAAGGGGAACACGTGCGATATACATTCTTATTCGTCTTTTTTCAGCAATCCGCAAAGCGCATCAAGGAAGCAGTCCGTACGCTCCTTGTTGAGCGAATAATACACTCTGCGGCCGATATCCGCGCTTTTAACAAGGTTTGCGCCGAGCAGAACGCTTAGGTGCTGCGAAACGGTGCAGGGTGCAAGCCCGAGATACTTTGCAAGTTCGCCCACATATGCCGAACCTTCAAGCAGCCGCAGAACGATTTTGAAGCGATTCTGTTCGCCCAAGATATCCATTATCCGTGCAACTTCGGAAACCGAGTTTTCCGCGCTTTCCGAATTGCGGCGGAAAGTGCCGAAAAGCGTGCCGATAATCGCAATCAGCCGCGAGCTGCCCGCCTCCGGTGCATCCGTGCCTATGTATGCATTTGCAAACCCGATAACGGAGGGGCAGATCAGGCACTCGTCAATCGGAGAAGCGTCGTATTTCATTTCACTGAGCAAAAGAGCCTTTTCGTTGCCGCCGATCGGGAAAAACTCCGCAAAATCGCAGATAAGCGGCTGCCAGAGTTCGCGCTGACGCTCAAATTCGTCCGCAACGGGGCAAAGCACTTCCCGCAGCATTTGAGCATATCTTTGCGGATCAAGCGCAGCATCTATGAGTGCGTTTTTTGTTTTTTGCGGAAGCGCGCTTCCGTTCACTGCGCGAAACACCTCTGCCGCATCAACCTTTTCGCCGTCCGCAAATGCCTTTTCCTGCATCTGCCCGGCAACGGCGCGGAAAATCAGACCGGGGACTTCGTCAAGACTGTTTTCAATGCTTTCGAAAACCTTTTCGCGGTCGCTTTCAAGAAAAACCGTCATGCTCTGTGTGAAAAACCCTGCTATGGTTTCCGACTGGTGCATATCCCGTGCTCTGCCGCGCGGGGTGAACATGCTGAACAAAGCTGTAATTTTTTCCGTCTCCGCCGTTACGGACGCGGCAAGCCGCCGGTACAGCTCCGACAGTATCCTGCATCTTTTGCCGTACTCCTCCGCTTTTGATATGTGTTTTATATACATCGCTTCAAAGAATTCTTCAATTGAAAAATCATTCGCAATGCCGGTTAAAAAGCTGAACGCCTCATACAGCGGCAGCGGCTCATGTGTTATCATTTTTACCTCCGTTTGCAATTTTCGGTTTAATAATATCACAACTTTTGCAAAAAAGCTATTGACACGGACGCCGTTTTAAGTTATATTTTATTTACGGCAACGAATCAACATGTTTATACATGCAAACATGTTAATTCACCCGGCAAGCCTCAAGACCCCCCAATCCGTCCGGGATGCCGCAGCAACAAATCCCGCCGCGGTTCGGCAAACAAGAGTCCGCCTGCGGCGGGAGGATCCCGCCCACGCCCGTATGCGCCGGTGCAGAATGCCGTAATTGCGGGCAAGAAAATATATTTTTGGAGGAAAAAGATGAAAAAATCGAAGTTTAAGCTCTTTGCCGCCCTTCTGCTTGCTGCGGCAATGACTGTGCTGTCCCTGTCCGGTGCTGCACCCGTGCTTGCGGATGAAACTGCTGCAATTCTTGCGAATGCCGCAAAATCTCCCGCCGTGCATACCGCACCCGAGGGTTATGACCAAAACGACTTTAACAAGGTTCGCACATTCCTTGAACAGACCGATTCAAACGGCATTCGCAACGGCGAAAAGCTCAATCCCGACGGTTACGATCCTGACGACCCCGAAAGTTGGGGCGCACTGTTCGTTGATGAATGGGGCTTTGAGCACGAAGCGTATTTCGATTGGGAAGAAGTGGACGGAATCAACCGCATGTTTGCGATCAATCTCACCTATATAAAGGATTTTGCAGGTACGTTTGACATGAGCGGGCTTGACGCGCTTTCAACCCTTGATGTTGACGGCGGCAATTTCACCACGGCGGATCTTTCCAATTGCTATGAAATGACTCATTGCTACTTTGCAAACAGCACTTTAAGTTCCGTTAATCTTTTCAACTGCGCAAACGTTACGGAACTGTATCTTCAAGATAACGAGCTTACCGAAGTGCTGAATCTCGGCGACTGCACCTCCCTCCTCTTCCTTGATATACTCATGAACAACGACCTTGAGGAAATTGATCTGAGCGGGTGTGAAAGAATCATTGAACACCTTGACTTTTCGCAAACAAAAATCAGCGACATAAACGAAACCGAAATGTTCGCCCTTTGCGAATTCAGCTGCGAAAGCTCAGGCATTACGGAGCTTGATCTGCGCAACTGCAATTATCTGAACTATGTGAACTGCAATTTCTGCGATATGGACTTCCTTTATCTGCCCGAGCTGCCGAACAATCTTGCGGTAAACTGCATGGAGACCGGGCTTACGGAGCTGAACTATGAGAATTGCGGCGGAATCTATGATCTTTCCATCTCCGGCAACCCCGGCTTGACCGGCAAGCTCAACCTTGCGTCAAACCCCTACCTTATGAACGTTTCCGCCGATAACTGCGGCTTTACCGAAATTGATGCGGCCGGCTGCGAAGCATTGGAAGGGCTGGATATTTCCGGCAACAATATTTCCGGCGTTCTCGATCTTTCGGACTGCAAACAGTTGCTTCAGCTTTACACGACCGGCAACAAATTTACCGAAATTCGCTGGCACCACAACAGCGAGTGGTACGGGCAGTTCAATATTGACCTTGAAGCACAGCCCGGCGGCTATGTGAACTGCTCCATGCGGCTTGAGAATGATTTCGCCGTAAACTTCTTTGAGGCGAACGCAAAACCCGGCTTCCGTTTCAACGGCTGGTACAGCAACGGCAGTCTCGTTTCCGAAACGCCCGAATATAGTTATGATATGTTCGTTTCCTATGAACTGACCGCCGGGTTTGAACCGGTGTTCTATGATGTGAACGGTGACGGACTTGCGAATACCGAGGACGCCATTCATATTGCGCGCCACGCATTGCAGCTTGAAACCATTCCCGCCGAATATCTTCCGAATGCCGATCTTGACGGCGACGGAAGAATTACCATTGCGGATGCGATCATCGCCCTCAGGCTCACGCTCGGCATTGCATAAGCTCAGTATATGAGCGTTGCATTGCATAAGCGCAGTTTATGAGCGCTGCATTGCATAAGCACAGTTTATGAGCGTTGCATTGCATAAGCGCAGCATATGAGCGTTGCATTGCATAAGCGCAATTTATGAGCGTTGCATTGCATAAGCGCAGTTTATGAGCGTTGCATTGCATAAGCGTTATATATAAGCGCAATCGATAACTTACGGGATGAACGGTGCGGACAAAATCTGTGCCGTTCATTTTATTTGCTTGCTTTTATCCCGGATTTATGATAGCATTTTCCGCAAGGCGTACTGTCGGCAGGTCTGCATTATGCCGAAATAAAAATCAATTACGGAAATGTATTTATGGAAATAAACACTGAATTGAACCCCACGCCGCATTCCGAGCGGAATCACGGCATTGAGCTTCTGCGGATTTTTGCAATGCTGCTTGCAGCGGTGCTGCATATTTTAAAAAAAGGCGGTGTTATCACTGCCTCCGAGGGGAACCTTGCTGCATATTCAACAGTTTGGCTGCTGGAAGCCGCCGCATACTGCGCCGTGAATTGTTATGCGCTCATCAGCGGCTATGTCGGTTATTCGGACAGGCCGAAGCCTCTGCGTCTTGCCCGCTGCATTGAACTTTGGCTTCAGGTTGTTTTTTATTCGGTGATAATAACAACGGTTTATTGCATTGCGGGCGTCGGTTCCGTCGGCGTTTCGAATTTTGCGGACGCATTTCTGCCCGTGACTTCAAAACAGTATTGGTATTTCACGGCATATATCGGCATGTTTTTCTTCATTCCGCTGCTGAATGCGCTTGTTCGCAGGCTGAATCGCCGCGCACTTGTTTCGCTCTGCATTATGCTTATTGCGGTTTTCAGTTTGTATGATACATTTGCTTCCTTTTGGAAAAAAGATCCCCTTGCGCTTGTCGGGGGGCACTCCCCGCTTTGGCTCGGTGTGCTGTATATCTTCGGTGCGGCAATGAAGAAACTTCGCGTTCCCGAAAGCATGTCGTCAAAAAAAGCTCTTTTGATTTACGCCTCCGCTGCCGTGTTCACCGCACTTTTTAAAATCACGGGCGACAGGCTGCTCCGCTTTGTTCCGGGAAGTCTTTTCGTGCGGGACACCTCCCCGACGGTGCTGCTCTGCGCCGCCGCGCTGTTAGTCGCTTTTGCCCGTTTTAAGCCCGGCCGCAAGCTCACCGAATTTGCCGTTTTGTTTGCACCCGCCGCATTCGGCGTTTACCTGCTGCATGTTTCGCCGCTCGTGTTCGAACACGTTATCGGCAATCGTTTTGCCTTTATCGGGCGGCTCCCGTTCCCGCTTATCCCGTTCGCCGTGCTTGCCTCGGCAGGAGTTATCTTGGTTGTCGGACTTGCGGCGGACAAAGTGCGCATATTGCTTTTTAAGGCCTTGGGGGTTCCGAAGCTGTGCCGAAAAGCCGAAAAATCCATACGCAGGCTGTGGATGCATGTTGTTGATGCTGCTGCAAAAGGGGAATAATCAAACAGCGGCCTGATTGACTTTGTGCACGGGCAAAATATGATTTCTGCGTTTTTGCTCACTCGATATGTACCGTTATGTTGACTATAACAGCAAGCGGCTGCCCGCAACGGGCAGCCGCTTGCCTTATCAGGGAAAAATTACCTGCACTAAACAGGCAAACTACCTGAGATTATTCAATAACGCTGGAAACAACGCCGGAAGCAACGGTTCTGCCGCCTTCACGGATAGCGAAGCGAAGACCTGCATCCATTGCGATGGGAGTGATGAGTTCGATTTCCATGCGAATGTTGTCGCCGGGCATAACCATTTCAACACCCTCGGGGAGCTTGATAACACCGGTAACGTCGGTGGTCCTGAAATAGAACTGGGGACGATAGCCGGAGAAGAAGGGGGTATGACGGCCGCCTTCTTCCTTGGTCAGAACGTAAACCTCGGAATTGAAGTGAGTGTGGGGGTGGATGGAACCGGGCTTTGCCAGAACCTGACCACGCTCAACCTCGGACCTCTGGATACCGCGGAGAAGAGCACCGATGTTGTCGCCTGCGATCGCCTGATCGAGGAGCTTACGGAACATCTCAACGCCGGTAACAACGGTCTGCTTGGTTTCACGGAGACCGACGATCTGAACGGGATCGTTTACCTTTACAACACCGCGCTCAACACGACCTGTTGCAACGGTGCCGCGGCCGGTGATGGTGAATACGTCCTCAACGGGCATAAGGAAGGGCTTGTCGGAAGCACGCTCGGGCTCGGGAATGTACTGGTCAACAGCATCCATAAGCTCGAAAATGCACTGGCACTCGGGGGTTTCCTTTGCGACCTTGCCTGCCGTGAGTGCTTCGAGAGCACGCAGAGCGGAACCCCTGATGATGGGGATCTCGTCGCCGGGGAAGTCGTAGCTGGAGAGCAGCTCACGGATTTCCATTTCAACAAGCTCAAGGAGCTCTTCGTCGTCAACCTGGTCAACCTTGTTCATGAAAACAACGATGTAGGGAACGCCGACCTGACGAGCGAGCAGGATGTGCTCACGGGTCTGGGGCATGGGGCCGTCCGCTGCGGAAACAACGAGGATTGCGCCGTCCATCTGTGCTGCACCGGTGATCATGTTCTTAACATAGTCAGCGTGGCCGGGGCAGTCAACGTGTGCATAGTGACGGTGATCGGTCTCGTATTCAACGTGAGCGGTGTTGATGGTTATACCACGGGCTTTCTCTTCGGGAGCCTTGTCGATTTCATCGTAACGCATTGCTGCAGCCTGGCCCTGCTGAGAGAGAGCCATGGTGATTGCAGCGGTGAGGGTGGTCTTGCCATGGTCAACGTGACCGATGGTGCCGATGTTTACATGGGGTTTGGTTCTTTCGAACTTCTGCTTTGCCATTGTGAATTCCTCCTGATGGATTTAATAGTTTATTCTCTCAAATAATTATATCCCAATTGCATCGCTTTTGCAATAAGGGGATGTCGGTGTATCACGGTGCTCCGACAGATATATTCTCGCAAAGTCGGGATTTTTCGGCGAGACCGGCTGAATAAGCCCTTTTGCCGCTGTCGGAAGCTCCGATGTTACTGGTAGATAATGCCAAGGATTTTGTCAACAAGGTTCTTGGCAACCTCTTCATAGTGGTCGAAATGCATTGTGAAGCTTCCGCGGCCCTGCGTTCTTGAACGCAGATCCGTTGCATAGCCGAACATTTCGCTGAGGGGACAAAGCGCATTGATGCACTGCTGACCTCCCGCGCGCATTTCAACCCCGTCGATTCTGCCGCGCCGCGCCGTGATGTTGCCCATAACATCGCCCAAGAACTCATCCGGAACGACAATTTCGCACTTCATGAACGGTTCAAGCAGCACGGAGCCGCCTTTTTCACACGCTTCGCGGAATGCGAGACTTCCCGCAATTTTGTATGCAAGTTCGCATGATTCAAGCTCGTTCACGCTGCCGTCAACAAGCTTTGCGGAAAAATCAACGACTTCGTATCCGCCAAGCGAACCGCTGCGCGATGCCTCGCGAATGCCGTCTTCAACAGCCTTAACGTATTCAGGCGGAAGCACGGAAGGCGGAACGGCGTTTTCGAACACAAACCCGCTGCCGGGCGCGCCGGGCGCAAACTCAACGGCACAGTGGCCGTAAACGCCCTTGCCCGCATTCTGTCGGATATAGCTGCCGACGGTGCGAACGGTTTTTGTGATGCTTTCGCGATATGCAACCTGCGGTTTGCCCACACGGCACTCGACTTTGAACTCACGAATGAGTCTGTCAACGATTATGTCAAGATGCAGCTCGCCCATGCCCGCAAGGATCGTTTGACCCGTTTCCTCGTCCGAATAGGAACGGAAAGTGGGATCCTCCTCTGCAAGCTTTGCAAGCGCATCGCTGAGTTTTTGCTGACCTGCCTTTGTTTTTGATTCGATGGCGATACGAATCACCGGCTCCGGAAAATCCATTGATTCCATGAGCAGCGGTTTGCCTTCGCTGCAAAGCGTTTCGCCCGTGACCGTCTCGCGAAGTCCGACAAATGCGGCAATATCGCCGGCATAGACTTCGTCAAGCTCGGTGCGGCTGTCCGCGTGCATGAGCAAAAGCTTTGTGACACGTTCGCGCTTGCCCTTGTTTGCATTGTACACAACGGAACCCACTTTGAGCGAACCCGCATAAACTCTGCAAAATGCAAGCTTGCCGACGAATGAATCGGTAACGATTTTGAACGCCAGCGCAGCGAACGGTGCGGAATCATCCGCCGTGACCTCGATCGTTTTTTTGCCGTCCCTGCTCGTTGCCTCAATGGGAGGAAGATCCAATGGACTCGGCAGATAATCAACGATCGCGTCCATAAGGGGCTGAACGCCCTTGTTGCGATAAGATGAACCGCAGCAGGTCGGAACGGCGTTGTTGTTGATGGTTGCGGATCTTATGGCACTGCGGAGCAGATCCTCGGGGATGGGCTCACCCGCAAGGTAAAGCTCCATCAGTTCGTCGCTTTCATCGGCAACGGCTTCTATCAAAGCGGTGCGGTATTGCTCCGCTTTTTCAAGATACTCCGAAGGTATCGGCTCATTGCGAATGTCAAACCCGTCATCGTCGTAATAGACCTCTGCGCACATGCGCACAAGGTCGATAACGCCGCGGAAATCTGCTTCACTGCCGATAGGAAGCTGCAGCGCGACGGGGTTTGCTCCCAAACGCTCGCGCATCATGTCCATGACGTTAAAGAAATCAGCACCGACGATGTCCATTTTGTTGACATAGGCAATGCGGGGAACATGGTAGCGTTCCGCCTGATGCCAAACAGTCTCGCTCTGGGACTCAACGCCGCCCTTTGCACAGAATACCGCAACCGCACCGTCAAGCACGCGCAGGGAGCGTTCGACTTCAACAGTGAAATCAACATGCCCCGGTGTGTCAATGATGTTTATGCGGCAATCGTGCCAATAGGTGGTTGTTGCGGCGGAGGTGATGGTGATGCCGCGTTCGCGCTCCTGTTCCATGTAGTCCATGGTGGCTGCGCCCTCGTGAACTTCGCCCGCGCGGTGAATTTTGCCCGTATAGAGCAGAATGCGCTCGGTCGTTGTTGTTTTGCCCGCGTCAATATGAGCCATGATGCCGATGTTGCGCGTCATCTCAAGGGGTGTTTTGCGAGGCATTGCCGAATCCTCCTTTCCGCATTGTTGAAAATTTCCGAAATAAGTTTATGCAGTTTTTGGATTTTTAAACGAAATCCGAAAAACGGCAGCGGCTTTGATGTTTCCGAAAACGGAAAATCAGAACCTGAAGTGTGCGAAAGCCTTGTTCGCTTCTGCCATCTTGTGAACATCCTCTTTCTTTTTGAAAGCGGAGCCCTGCTGATTGCAGGCATCAAGAATTTCGCCGGCGAGCCTTTCCTGCATGGTGCGCTCGCTCCTTGCGCGTGCATAAAGCACGATCCAGCGCAGACCGAGAGTCTGGCGGCGTTCCGCACGGATTTCGAGGGGAACCTGATAGGTGGAACCGCCGATACGGCGAGCCTTGACTTCCAGAACGGGCATGACGTTGTTCATTGCTTCCTGGAATACTTCAAGAGGCTCACGGCCGGTCTTTTCACGAATGATATCGAAAGCACCGTAGCAGGCCTTCTGAGCCGTGCCGCGTTTGCCGTCGAGCATAACCTGGTTGATGAGCTTGGTTACGAGCTTGCCGCCGTAAATAGGATCATCAAGAACTTCCCTCTTGGGAACAAAACCTCTCCTGGGCATAGTTTACCTCCTTACTTCTTGGGACGCTTCGCGCCGTAACGGCTGCGAGCCTGCATACGCTTTGCAACGCCTGCGGTATCGAGTGCACCGCGGATGATGTGGTAGCGAACACCGGGAAGATCCCTAACCCTGCCGCCCCTGATAAGAACGACGGAGTGCTCCTGAAGGTTGTGGCCGATGCCGGGGATGTAAGCGGTACCCTCGAGACCGTCGGTAAGGCGGATACGGACAATCTTACGGAGTGCGGAGTTCGGCTTTTTGGGAGTCATGGTACGAACAGCGGTGCAAACGCCGCGGCGCTGAGGGCACTGCTTCAGAATCGGGGAATTGGACTTGTATTCGACCTTTTCCCTGCTCTTTCTGACCAACTGGTTAATAGTGGGCATGAAAGTTTCTCCTTAACTAAAATAAAATTTTTATTTTTATATAAAGAAAACCCCTTGCAACCCCTTGAAAGGAGTATTTTCCATACAAAAATCGCATAGTATGTCAGCTTAAAAACACACTGAGCGTATTATATCATCCATTCAAGGCATTGTCAAGTATATTTGCCCTTTTTTATTGAAAATTTTTGAAAAAATCGGTTTCTTCAAATTATATCATTCCGAAATTCGGCTTCGGGCATAAAAATCGACTCGACAAACTTCTGCAACGCAGCGTCTGCGAGTCGATTGTGTTCCGTTACTCTTTCGGCGACGGCATCATTCTTCGGAACAATGCAGCAAGGCGCTCTGCCGCCGATTCACGCTTATCTTATTTTATGATAAACACATATCCTGCGCCGATCGGTTCCGGATCCTGTGTTGAGTTTTCATCCGTCTGTTGCAGCGAAAACGTCGCCTGAGCAGCCGCTATTATCACCGTTTCTCCCTGCGGCGTCACAGCGTAAAATGCTCTGTCAATATCCGGCCCCTCAACAATCGTGCCGTTCGGGAAGGGGTGGATATTCTGAAACGCCTTTCGAACTTCATCTTCAATATTCAGGCTGTCGAATCTTGCGCTGTCCGCCTCCATCTTATCGAAAGAATCCAAATCCCCAAGGCTAAACGAAACAAGCATACCCCTTGAGTTGACGCGAACGGCGACATATGCCCTTGTTTCAATGCCGTTAAGTTTCCTGCAAAAAAAGTACTGGCAAAGATCCATTGCCCCGCCGCTCTCGTCTCCAAGAGGCACAACGCTCACCGTGGGCTCACCGCATTCTTCAAGGTTCACGAAGTTTGCGGCGCATTCCCTTGCAACCTCTTCGGCGCGTTCCCGCGCATTTCTCAACTCCGATGCCGCACTTTCTTTTTTATAGAAAGACTCTGTTTGGAAATTGATTCCAACAAGTTTCCCGTTTTCGGAATTAATCCCGAATTCATAACAGTTATCCCCCGTATAGTAATGCGTGATATATGAATTTCCCATTCTATACTCCGAGCCTCTGTATGTCCCTGTGTAAGTTTCTCCGCCATAGGTCACGGAAGCTTTTGCCGGCGCATCGGATGCTTTAAAGCTTGACCCGCCCCATTGCGACATCAGCTCGCCCTCATAAACGGCTGTATCCGCGCTGTCCTTGCTTTGCAGTCCACCGTTTGCGGAGCTGAAAAGATAACATTTCGGCTGCGTTTTTTCCAAGTCCTGCGGTTGATTCACCGCTTGTTTTTCACTGCCTCCGGTGCAGGCAAAGGTGTTCAACACCAAAAGTGCGGCCAAAAGAATCATTGCGATTTTTTTCATATTCTTTCCTTCCTTTTTTACCAGTTCAGTGTTAATGTGCCGTCTCCGCCGATAACGGCAAGTTGACTCATATTAAGCAGCATATCCGAGCAATCAACGTTCCTCGCTGCATAATACACATTTTTCCCGGATTGCATTGTTGTTTGTGCAAACCTATCGGTAAATTTATTGCAATCTGATACATCGCAATATCGAAATTTATAAAAACGCGTCTTGTTCCATAGGCGTCATCACAACCTGTACGGAGGTAGTTGTTCGTGTAATAGTTTGCGCTCGGGTATTTCTTTGAAATATACGTATCTTCGGAAAAGGCAACGCATTCATGCAAGCCATCCGTCCGGAGATATGTTTCTGTGTTCGTGCCTCTCAACTCGCAAAGCTCCCGAACTATACCCGGCTCTGCAGGTTTCTCACCTGAAACACTCATCGGAATAAGCAACAACCGGAGCAACATTATCAATATCAAAAGATAAGATAAAGTTCTTTTTAACTTTCGCACAAGTTACCTCCTTTAATGCTGCATATTAAAATTTAAGTACACTGCATAGCGCCGAACTTTTGTTCTTTTATATACTGTGTATCTTATGCTGATATTATACAGGATTTCAATATCGCTGTCAACGGTGTTCCCAATGTTTTTTCAGAAAAAGCACGCATTTTCGAACGAATTTCTTTCAAACATATTTAATTCGCAAAATCGTCACTTTTCCGACACACAACAACAAAAGGCTCAATATCAACCCTCGGAAGAAAGAATCCGCCGTTGATATTGAGCCTTGCCTGTTTCCGGAACGTTGAGTACGTCTCGGCGATTAAGTTTTATTTCTTTTTGGAAGTTTCAGAACGAATATCGTCAAGCAGCTCTCTCTGCCCTCTTCCGGTCAGAATGCCGCTTTCAAGGGGTTTATCGGTGAAGGTATATCGAATGCCGTTTTCGCTCCCGTGAACAGGGAACCAACCCAGCTTTGTGAGCGCAGAAAGCTTTGCAATGCGGGAAGCACGGGTATTCATTCTGCGTTCAACACGCTTGGTGTAAGAGATCCGAAGCAAACTTTCGGCGATGATACCTATAAAAACAAACATCAGGAAAAACAGGAAGGGGATCGCTGCGCCGAACCGTGCAAGAGCTGCGCGAACAGGTTCGATTATCGTCAGCACAAGCCCCGCTGCCGCGAACACAACGCCGACAATTATCGGTACAAAATATGACTGCATGAGCAGACTGCGGCATTTGCGGCAGGCAGGAAGCTGCACGGGTATGAGCATGGCTGTGCTGCGCTTGTATTTTTTATTGCTTTTTTCATCCAAGTAGTCAACCGTCGGATGATCGTGCCCCATGCTGAGCTGCGCAAAAAACTCGGGCTTTCCCTTTTCACTGCCCTTGCAAAGCATACATTCGGGTTCATCAAGGAAACTTTCAATGCCGTCCTCCGGCAGAGCAGCGGCAATATAGCCTATATCCTCAATAAGAGCCTCCTGCTGCTCCGAATCAAGCTTTGAAGCGAAGCAGTCCGCACAGTTTTTCATGTTCAGCGCGGCGCAGTAGGGTGTGCCGTGAAGCTTGCACTCGGTTTTTGTATATAATTCAGCCATTTTTAAGCTTCCTTTCGAATAAACTTTTCCGAATACATTCTACCGCTTTTTTCCCCGCACGTCAAGCCCGCTCGGAGCGATTTAAAAGGAGTTTTCAACTGTTTGGTCTGCTGATATGCGAACGCAATATGCCTCGGATGATTCCTGGCATTTACGATAGATTTCGAAACCGCTCGGGCATTGCACGCGGCAAATGCAAACACGGCAGCCCTTGGCGGCAGTTTTCTGCCGTTTGTCGGGTGCCGTGTTTTTAAACTGTAAAGTTATTCCGGATTGATCTGCTGCACGGGCAGTCGGCTGCGGTGCTTATTCTGCATTGCCCGCTGCCGCCGGGTTATCGGACTCGGGCTTTACCTCAACTTCGACATTGCGATAACGTTTCATGCCGACGCCTGCGGGTATGAGCTTGCCGATGATGACATTCTCCTTCAGGCCGACCAACGGGTCAACCTTGCCCTTGATTGCAGCTTCGGTAAGCACGCGGGTCGTCTCCTGGAAGCTTGCAGCGGAGAGGAATGAGTCGGTTGCAAGCGATGCTTTGGTGATGCCGAGCAGCTTACGCTTTGCGGTTGCGGGAACGCCGCCCACCGCAACAACGCTGTCGTTCGTCTGTTCGAACTTGAAGATATCGATAAGCTCGCCGGGCAGCAGATCCGTGTCGCCCGAATCTTCGACCTGAACCTTGCGGAGCATCTGGCGAATGATAACTTCGATGTGCTTATCGGAAATTTCAACGCCCTGGCTGCGGTAAACAGCCTGAACTTCGCGGAGCATATAAGCCTGAACGCCCTTGACGCCCTTGATTTTGAGGATATCATGCGGGTTGATTGAACCTTCGGTCAAAGTGTCGCCCGCTTCAACGAAATCGCCGGTTTCAACCTTGCGCTTTGAGCCGAACGGAATGAGATACTTCTCGATTTCGCCGTCCTCGCCGGAAATAATTGCTTCGGTCTTTTTGCCGTCCGTCTTGATTTCCACCGAACCGGAGAGTTCCGTGATAACCGCAAGACCCCTGGGCTTGCGTGCTTCGAAAATTTCCTCAACACGGGGAAGACCCTGAGTGATATCGTCGGCGGTTGCAACGCCGCCGGTGTGGAATGTACGCATGGTGAGCTGCGTACCGGGTTCGCCGATCGCCTGTGCTGCAATGATGCCGACGGCTTCGCCGATGGTAACGGGCTGTCCCGTTGCGCAGTTGCGGCCGTAGCACTTTGCGCAGACGCCGTGTTCGCTGCGGCAGGTGAAGACCGTGCGGCACTTGACGCCGGTGATGCCTGCTTTAACGATGCGGTCACGAATATCGAACGTTATCATTTCGTTTTTGCCGACGATGAGCTCGTTCGTTTCGGGATCGCGAACCTCCGCTGCGGTGAACCTGCCGAGAATACGGTCGCCGAGAGGTTCAAGGGGACGGTCGCCGTCGCCGATGGTTTCAAGAATCATGCCGTCAATCGCCATGCCGCGTTCCGCAAAGCAGTCCTCTTCGCGAACGATGACGTTATGGGAAACGTCAACAAGACGTCTTGTGAGGTAACCGGAGTCCGCGGTGCGGAGTGCGGTATCGGCAAGACCTTTGCGCGCACCGTGGGAACTGATGAAGAACTCAAGAACGGAGAGGCCTTCACGGAAGTTTGCACGAATCGGAACCTCGATGATCTGTCCGCGCGGGTCCGCCATGAGGCCGCGCATACCGGCAAGCTGACGAATCTGGTTGGTTGAACCGCGCGCACCGGAGTTTGCCATCATGAAGATGGGGTTAATCGGGCTGAGCCGCTTCATCAATGCGTCGGTAACAAGGCTTTCCGTTTCCTTCCAAACTTCGATGACCTTTTTGCGGCGGTTTTCTGCGGAAAGCAGACCCATGCGGTAAAGGTTGTCAATCTGTCCGCACTGTTCGTCGGCGGCTTCAAGGAAATTGTGCTTTTCCTCCGGAACGGTGATATCGCAGAAGCCGACAGTGACACCGCCGCGGGTGGAGTATTTGTAGCCGAGAGCCTTTATGCTGTCCGCAACTTCGCTTGTGACCGTGGGGCCGTGTTTGCGGAAGCAGTGGTCGATAATGTTGCCGAGATCCTTCTTTACAACAAGTTTATCAACCTCAAGCTTGAACATATCGTCCAGAGTCTCGCGCTTTACATAACCGAGATCCTGCGGTATTGCGTGGTTGAAGATGACCCTGCCGATTGAGGTGGATACGATCCTGCGGTAAATCTTGCCCTCAAACTCGCGTTCAAGGCGAATCTTTGCAAGCGCATGGAGCGAAAGCTCGCCCGTTTGATACGCCATGATCGCCTCGTTTTCGCTTGAGAACGCCTTTCCCTCGCCGTTGAACATGCGGATAAGGCGGGAATCGTCAAGATATTCGCGGAGGGCTTCCTCGTCAACCGCGGGAACCTCGCGGATTGCCCTTGCAACAAGATCCTCGATTATTGTCTTGCTGCGCAGCGCATAGACCCTGTGAATGACCTCATCGGTGACGTATTCATCAACAAAGCTGTTGTCCTTTATGATAGCCTTGAGCGTTGTGCGGATTTCGGAATCGTACAGCTCATCGCAGCGCATCGTGAGGTAGTAGCAGCCCATAACCATATCCTGTGAGGGGCTGACAACGGGCTTGCCGTCCTGCGGCTTGAGGATGTTGTTTGCCGCAAGCATAAGGAAGCGGGCTTCGGCCTGCGCTTCGACCGAAAGGGGCACATGAACCGCCATCTGGTCGCCGTCAAAGTCCGCATTGTATGCGGTGCAGACAAGGGGATGAAGCTTTATCGCCCTGCCCTCAACCAGAACGGGTTCAAATGCCTGAATGCCGAGCCTGTGCAGCGTGGGTGCACGGTTGAGAAGAACGGGATGGTCCTTGATAACATCTTCGAGAACATCCCAAACCTCGGGCTTCACGCGCTCAACCATGCGCTTTGCGGACTTGATATTGTGGGCATAGCCAAGCTCATTGAGCTTTTTCATGACAAAGGGCTTGAACAGCTCCAATGCCATCTCTTTGGGAAGACCGCACTGATACATCTTGAGTTCGGGACCCACGACGATAACGGAACGGCCGGAATAGTCAACACGTTTGCCGAGCAGGTTTTGGCGGAAACGTCCCTGTTTGCCGCGCAGCATATCGGAAAGGGACTTCAGCGGGCGGTTGCCGGGACCCGTTACCGGGCGCCCGCGCCTGCCGTTGTCGATAAGTGCATCCACAGCTTCCTGAAGCATGCGCTTTTCGTTGCGAACGATGATGTCCGGCGCGCGCAGCTCAAGCAGCCTTTTAAGGCGGTTGTTGCGGTTGATGACCCTTCGGTAAAGGTCGTTAAGGTCGCTTGTCGCAAACCTTCCGCCGTCCAGCTGAACCATGGGGCGGATTTCCGGCGGAATAACCGGAACAACATCCATTATGATCCATTCGGGCTTGTTTCCGCTCTTTATGAAAGCTTCGATGACTTCAAGGCGTTTAATCGCATTCACGCGCTTCTGTCCGCCGGAATTTGCGATTTCTTCACGAAGCTCCTTTTCGGTTTTTTCAAGATCGAGCTGCTGCAAAAGCTCCTTTATGGCCTCTGCACCCATGCCCGCTTTGAAGCTCTTTGCGCCGTAATCACGCTGCGCCTGACGGTATTCAACATCGGTGAGCAGCTGCTTGTATTCAAGCGGGGTGTCACCGGGATCGGTAACGACGAATGCGACGAAGTAAAGTACCTTTTCCAGATTGCGGGGGGACATGTCCAGCAGCATCTTCATGCGGCACGGTATGCCTTTGAAGTACCAGATATGGGATACGGGAGCCGCAAGTTCGATATGGCCCATGCGCTCTCTGCGCACCTTTGCTCTCGTAACTTCAACACCGCACTTTTCGCAGACAACGCCCTTGTAGCGCACCCGCTTATATCGTCCGCAGTGGCATTCCCAGTCCTTCGTCGGTCCGAAAATACGTTCGCAGAAGAGGCCGTCCGCCTCGGGTTTAAGGCTCCTGTAGTTTATGGTTTCGGGTTTTTTAACTTCACCGTGGGACCATTCTCTGATCTTTTCGGGGGATGCAAGACCGATTCGGATTGCATCGAAATTTGTCAGTTCAAACAAGTTCTTATCTCCCTTCCGACTTTACTTTATTCCTCGTAGTTACCGTCGGCGTCCTCGAAGGTGAAGCCGTCGAATTCATCATGCTCGTCTTCCTCATAGCTGTCGTCGTCATCCTCACCGTCGTCGTCGCCGAAGTTAAAGTCATCGACATCATCGTCTCCGAGCATGCCGCCGGGTGCATCTTCATAACCGGCAATATTGACGCCCAACTCTCTTACATCGTCATCGTCCGTAAGCTCTCCGATAACGATTTCTTCATTATTTTCGGACAGAACCTTGATATCAAGACCAAGGGACTGCAATTCTTTGATAAGAACCTTAAAGCTCTCGGGAACACCCGGCTCGGGAACGTTTTCGCCGTTGACAATGGCTTCGTAGGTTTTTACGCGGCCCACGACGTCATCGCTCTTGACGGTCAGGATCTCCTGAAGGGTGTTTGCCGCACCGTATGCTTCAAGTGCCCAGACTTCCATTTCGCCGAAACGCTGTCCGCCGAACTGTGCCTTGCCGCCGAGAGGCTGCTGAGTGACCAGTGAGTACGGACCCGTGCTTCTTGCATGGATCTTGTCGTCAACAAGGTGGTGCAGCTTAAGGTAGTACATATATCCGACGGAAACACGGTTCTCAAAGGGTTCGCCGCTGCGGCCGTCGTAAAGCACGGTCTTTCCGTCCTCGTGTTTGTATGCCTCGCGGAATTTTTCACCGACAACGGGGTCGGAGTCCGCAAGTTCAATCAGCTTCAGCACGTCGCCCGCAGTCATTTTCATAAGATCCTGCATGGGCTTGTTGGACTTGTTTGACATTGCAAGCAGCATTTTGATATCGTCCTCGCCCGCGCCGTCAAGAACGGGAGTTGCAACCTTCATGTTAAGTCCCTTTGCGGCCTTGCCGAGATGCAGCTCGAGGATCTGGCCGATGTTCATACGCGACGGAACGCCCATCGGGTTCAGAACTATCTGAAGCGGAGTGCCGTCGGGCAGGAAGGGCATATCCTCTTCGGGAAGGATCCTTGAAATAACACCCTTGTTGCCGTGGCGGCCCGCCATCTTGTCGCCGACGGAGATTTTGCGCTTCTGTGCAATATAAACGCGGACAAGTTCATGAACGCCGGGAGAGAGTTCGTCCTTGTTTTCGCGGCTGAAAATGCGAACGTCAACAACAACGCCGCCCTCGCCGTGCGGAACACGCAGGGAGGTGTCGCGAACCTCGCGCGCCTTTTCGCCGAAAATTGCCCTGAGCAGGCGTTCCTCGGCGGTGAGCTCCGTCTCGCCCTTGGGCGTGACTTTGCCGACAAGGATGTCGCCGGAATGAACCTCCGCACCGATTCGGATGATGCCGCGTTCGTCAAGATCCTTCAGTGCCTCTTCGCCGACGTTGGGGATATCGCGCGTGATCTCTTCCGCACCGAGCTGCTTTGTGTCGCGTGCCTCGGTTTCGTGTTCTTCGATATGGAGTGACGTGTAAACATCATCGCGAACGAGCTGTTCGCTGATAAGAACTGCGTCCTCGTAGTTGTAGCCCTCCCAAGTCATGAACCCGATGAGAATGTTCTTGCCGAGAGCAATTTCGCCGTCCTTGGTGGATGCGCCGTCTGCAATGACCGCACCTTTTTCAAGATGTTCGCCGACGTCCACAACGGGGCGCTGGTTGATGCAGGTGCCCTGGTTGGAGCGTTTGAACTTGATGAGGCGATAGGTATGCAGGCTTCTGTCGGAATCGGATTCAACAACGACTTTATCTGCCGAAACATAGCGAACAACGCCCGCTTCTTCGTTAAGAACAAGAACGCCGCTGTCGTATGCCGCCTTGTATTCCATGCCCGTGCCGACAGCCGGGGATTCGGTCACAAGCAGGGGAACCGCCTGACGCTGCATGTTGGAGCCCATCAGGGCGCGGTTTGCGTCGTCGTTTTCGAGGAAGGGAATCATTGCCGTTGCAACCGAAACGAGCTGCTTTGCGGAAACGTCCATATAGTCGATATCGGTGCTGCGCACCTCGATGATCTGATCCAGCCTGCGTGCAACGACACGCTCCTTTTCGAACCAAACTCTGCCGTCCTCGCCGCGGACGGTGGGTTCGTTTGCCTGGGCAATGATTTTGCCGTTTTCCTCGGTTGCGGTGAGGTAAACGATCTCGTCAAGGATGCAGTGGTTCTCCTTGTCGATTTTGCGGTAGGGAGCTTCGATGAAGCCGTATTTATTTATTCTTGCATAGGTTGCAAGGGAGTTGATAAGGCCGATGTTCGGGCCTTCGGGCGTCTCGATAGGGCACATTCTGCCGTAATGAGAATAGTGAACGTCGCGAACTTCGAACGTTGCACGGTCGCGGTTCAAACCGCCGGGGCCGAGAGCGGAAAGCCTGCGCTTATGGGTCAGCTCCGCAAGCGGGTTCGTCTGATCCATGAACTGGGACAGCTGGGACGAACCGAAAAACTCTTTGACGGCCGCCGTTACCGGGCGAATATTGATAAGGTTTATCGGCATTGTGCTTTCAACATCCTGAATGGACATGCGCTCGCGAACAACGCGCTCAAGCCTTGTGAAGCCGACGCGGATCTGGTTCTGGAGCAGCTCGCCGACGGAACGAATGCGGCGGTTGCCGAGGTGGTCGATATCGTCGCAGAAGCCGATGCCGTAGGGCAGACCCATAAGGTAACTCACGGAGGCGATCATATCTGCGGGCAGGATATGCCTCGGGCTGAGTTCAAGCACGTTGTCGTGCAGAAGCTTTTTGAATTCGTCGTCGGAAAGAGCCTCTTTTTGAGCGAGCATATCCATCAGCACGGGGTAATAAACATGTTCGTTGATGCCGACTTCAAGAGGATCAAAGTCGAGATAGCATGCCGCATCGACAAACTGGTTGCCGACAACGCGGATGCGTTTTTCGTTCACGGCGACATACACGCCGAGAACACCCGCGTTCTCGATTCGGAACGCAAGCTCACGGTCGATAAGCTGACCTTCCTCCGCAAGGATCTCTCCCGTGCGGGGGTCAACAACGGTTTCGGCGGCGGTTTTGCCTTCAAGGCGCGCACCAATGCCGAGTTTATAGTTGAATTTGTATCTGCCGACGCGGGCAAGATCGTAGCGCTTGTCAAAGAACAGTGCGGTCATAAGGTTGCGCGCACTCTCTTCGGTGGGCGGTTCGCCCGGACGCTGGCGTTTGTATATTTCGATAAGACCCTCAACCGTGTCGTGAGTGGGGTCCTTTTCAAGGGTGTTTTTAAGGCGTTCTTCCTCGCCGAGCAGCTCAAGGATCTGCGCATCGGAGCTGTAACCGAGAGCGCGCAGGAGGGTGGTGACGTGGAGCTTGCGCTGGCGGTCGATTTTTGTGTAAAGAATTTCGTTGCTGTCGGTTTCGTATTCAAGCCATGCGCCTCTGTTGGGGATGACCTGAGAATTGAAAAGCCTTCTGCCGACTTTGTCAACGGTTTCGGTATAATATGCGCCGGGCGAGCGAACGAGCTGGCTGACAATGACGCGTTCCGCTCCGTTGATGACGAACGTGCCCTGTTCCGTCATGAGCGGGAAATCGCCCATGAAGACTTCCTGCTGCTTCACGGAACCGGTTTCGGTATTGATAAGCCGCGCGATAACATACAGCGGCGCGCAATAGTTAACATCGCGTTCCTTGCATTCCGCAACGCTGCGCTTGGGTTTTGATTCGTCGATTTTGTAGCCGACAAATTCAAGCACCAACCGCTCCGAAAAGTCCTTAATGGGAGAGATGTCGTCAAGAACTTCGCCCAGACCCTTTTCGATGAATTGACGATATGAATCCTTTTGAACCTCAATAAGGTCGGGCATATCGAGAATTTCGTTGATGCGGGAGAAGCTCATGCGTGTTTTCTTGCCCACGTTTACTTTATGCAACATTGTTTCACCCCTAACCTCTGCGGCTCTCCGCAGAAAACTTGATTGTGTCGTGTCTTACGCATTGTTCGCATTTTCGGAATGCCGCATTGAGTGCGGCCGAAGCCCCGCCTGCGGTATTCGCTGCCTGCGCGTTCCTTGGGCTGCCGTTCCGCGCAAAAAATGCGGGATCCACAGCGTTAAACGATGCTTTCGCACATGACGGCGGCGAAAAATTCGTATTTTACCCATAATAATGCAGTATCACAGTTTAACAGGTTGTTGTCAAGATGTCAACCCCGAAATGCGCGGTTTTTCAAATATATTTATATTTAATTAAGAATATGTTGACGTTATGCATTCGGTTTGTGTATTAAGTTTTGAAAACACTGCGTTTGTTCGTTCCGATGCGAAAACGGCATAAAAAAACGGCTCAATGCCGATGGTTCGTGTTCCGAACCGCCCGCATTGAGCCGCTCCGCATTTACGGAATCACTGCTTCACACATTTTTCCGAAATGTATGCATACAGGGATTTTTCCCCGACGTTCGCCGGCTTGCTTTTTTGCAAAAAGCGGATAAGCAGGGCAGTGAGCATCCACCCGAGCATTGTGCCCGCAAGGTTGCAGATTATATCCGCCGTATCGATATACCTGAACGAAAACCCCTGTATCGCCGCAATTGCCAATTGCAGCAATTCTGTCGCCGTTCCGAAAGCCGCACCCGCAGCCAACGCGTTTTTCCACGTTGTTTTCTTTCTTATCAACGTGATTAAAACTCCGAACGGAACTGTCATTGCAACATTCAGAATATCATCCGCCGTTATCCCGTCTTTGAACGGAACAAGCACTATGCAGTCGGTAATCTTCCACCCTTCTTCCGCAAATATTGCTCTGATTGTCGGGCTGAACTGTATCGGAAAAACGGTTATCGATGCAGCGCACATCAGGTATACGGTAAACGCCGCTCCGAAAACATATTTCCAAATACTTCCCTTCTTAACGGCAAACGCCGTCAGCCATATTGCCGCAGATAATATTAATACTATAATAAAATCAATAAGGTTCATGTCCGTAAAATCAGTATGTCACGGTGATTTCTCCGTCCCCGGTGTGTTTACGGTAATCCGAAACAGCCGTTTTCCCGAAACGAGCAATGTCCGCGAACAGTTTTTTAAATTTTAATTCAGTTTCCCATTGCAACCCTTGCCGCAAGCAGTGCATCGGGAATGCCTATGCTTCCGTTTCTGTCCGCATCAGCAAGCCTGAGGGGAAGCTCTCCGCCGAGTTCCATCGCGCAGCGCATGATGAGCAGTGCGTCCGCCATATTTATCGCTCCGTCCTCATTAACGTCACCCGCAAAGCAGGCGGCTGCGCGGATCCCGTCCGAAAGCTGCATTTCCCTTTCGGTTGAAAGAAGCTGACCGTCCGCATACCAGCCGAGGAAGCCGTCGTTTTCGATCAGGTTCCCGTTTTCGTCGTATCGAACGCCCTGCGCGATCAGTGCATAGCTTCCGTCCCTGCCGTAAAGTCCCGCGCCGCCGTTTCCGAGCGTGTTCAGCATGACCGGAGCGGAAAAGCTCTTGGGCTGAACGGCAACATTCCCGCTGTGATATGTGCGAAGGTCGATGATGTTCAGGTTCGGGCAATTCAGCGCGGAAATGTCAAAGCATTCATTCTGATCGCCGAATTCAAGGCACTCAAGGTTTGCGCAGCCGTCAAGGTTCACCGCCGTAATATGCGTTTGACCCGGCACCGGGGAGTAAACATTCGTTACCGATGTTCCGGAAAAATCGAAAACGCCGCAGAAGCGGGGGCGAAAATCCCAAACCGGGGAAGTGCGCAAAATGCTTCCCATTGCATCGGGGTTAAAGTCAAACCAACGGATGACACCGTCCTCAATGCCGACACAGGGACTTTCCGAAAAGTTGCTGACAGTGTAGCTTCCGTACACCCCGCCCGCATAATCCGGATGATCGAAGTTATGCCTTCCGTCACCTGCCGACTGGGCAAAAAAAGCCTCCAGCTTTTCCGCATCAACGGAGCTCAGCTCCGTATCCGCCGCCGCAAAGTTCGGGAAAACGCAGGCGAAAAGCATAATTGCACATATCGCCGCAGAGAACAGATGCTTAAGAGTTTTTTTCATGGTTTTTTCCCTTCTGATTTCAAAAACATACCGACTGAACCGAATCTTATGCGTAATGCAATAAAATTTCTTTATTCATGTATATTGTATCATCTTTTCGGGAGGGTGTGCAACAGTTAAATCAAATATATTTTTTGTAATCGTTTTCGAATCGCAGAAGCCGCCTCACCTGAACGGAAAGTGGGGAGGGGAACGCAAAGAGGGGGTGTGGAAGGTGGAAGGAAGATTGCGGAAGGGGCGCCGCTGTTGAGCAGCTGACCGCTCGCGGCATGGAGGAGTATCAATCCCCGCGATGGGGGCAATAGGAAAGATTAGTTTCTGATGAAGTTACTGCAAATTATCAATCCCCGCAATGGGGGGCAATAGGATTGAATGAACTACTGGGCAATTTTTTGGGCATATCAATCCCCGCAATGGGGGGCAATAGCTGATAAAGATCTTTTATCGACTTCGGCACGAGTATCAATCCCCGCGATGGGGCGTACGCAAGAATTACAACTTAATGTCAACAAACCAAATATTTGACTTAATTCAAAGTTATTTTTATTTATATTAATGTTTTATTTGTATTTCTTGTTTTAGTTGCATTGTGCGTATAAGCTATTATTGTATGTGAATTAAGTGACTGATAAAGGATAAAAAAGGATGCTATAGCTAACAATATAGCCTACAGCATCCCCACCGTGCGTACGGGCAAGCTTCCGCTGCTGTGCAGCCGGTTCCCGTTTTCGCACTTGACTTTTGTCTCCTGCCCTGATATAATCAAGGGGCGATACAGGCAGGTTAATCGCCCCTGGGTTGCTCTTCTCGGCAGTGTTTACGTTAGCTGGTACGCACTGCCGATTTTTTTACTGCGTGATATAACGCATGCAGTCGATGATATCTTTGGCATCAAAGCCCCGAGCACTCATCCACTCGATGAGTCTTGCGATCAATCGCTTCATCTTCATGCTCCTCTCCTCCTCCTGCCAGATTGTGCTTTCCTGAGCACAAATCAATTATACAATAATTGCTTGATTCTGTCAAGCATTTAATTAATGGATTTTAAATATATTTATTGATTTCAGAGCTTTGCTGCCGGCACAACGGCTACAAAAAAGCACCTGCCGAAAGGCAGGTGCTTTCCGGAGCAGGACTCCGACGATTTTTCGCCCCGCCCTTTGGGGCGCGTTTTGTTTTAAATCTCGACGCCGAGGATCTCGGCAGCCTTATAAATCACGCTTTCAAAGCTTTCGCCGTCGGCGGCTTCATACTCTTCGAGCATGTCTGCTGCTTCGCAGAGGGCTTTGATCTCTGCTTCGACATCTGCCCAGGTCTGTGCGTTTTTGATGGTCTCTGCGATTTCGTTGATATTTTTCATGTTCTTTGCCTTTCTGGTTTTTTGGGTTTTCCTTCCCTTTGACGCTTATAATTATACAGCATTTCCTTGATAATGTCAAGCATTTAATTAACTTATTAAAGATATATTTTGCCAGAACCACACTACGGCTACAAAAAAGCACCCGCCTTTCGGCAGGTGCTTTCCGGAGCAGAACTCCGACTATTTTTCGCCCGATTTTATCAAGCGAAGTTTCGTTTTTATTTGAATCCACACACCTCGTGCCGAAGTCGATAAAATATCTCTATCAGGATCACCCCCGCAAATGCGGGGAAAGTCAACTTGTCGCACGTGGTGGACTTGACCGGGTCATTGCTGACCACGCATATATGATACCATCGTGCCGGCTGTGCGTCAATACATTTTTACGTACAGGTGGAATATATTAATTCACCGGGCTGTTTTGGTTGGGGTTTAACGTGTTTATGGCATCCAGCACAGCAGACTCGTCGGGGTGGATATATCTTTGGGTTGTCGTTATCGTCGCGTGGCGCATGATGCGCTGGATGACACTTGGGGCTATCCTTGCGCCGACAGCGCAGGCTGTAGCCGTAGTATGACGGCATGAGTACGGCGTAAGCCTTCGGCATCCGCATCTTGCGATGCAAGCGTAGTATGCCTTGTAAAACGCTTCTTTTTTGCCTGCGCACGTACCGCACAGCATGGGCGAGTCGCCCGCATAGTCCATCAGCGCCTGCACGACGGGCATCAAAAAGTCAGCTATAACGATGGGTTTCTCTTTACGTTCGTTCGTTTTTAAGCCTGCACCGATGATCTGATGACTGTCAAGATGTACCATATCTTTACGGCAGTATATCAGCTCGCCGGGCATCATGCCCGTGTAAATCATCAGCAAGATATATCCTGCCCATGTGTCGCCTGCATCGTATCCCCGCCATATAGCACAGATTTCCTCATCTGTAAACGGAGTTCTTTCTTTTTCATTTCGCGGCGGTAGTGTGATGAATGCCGCCAAATCCCTCTCTGCCCACCCTTGCACAAGGGCAATTTTGTACATATGTCTTAAGATAACTTTTATGTCTCGCGCGCAGTAAAACGTCAAGCCGTCTACAAGCCCTTGCAGGTCTGCTATGGTCACGGCATCGATGCGCGTATAGATCATATCGCCGAGCCGCTTTAGGGCAGTGCGATAGCCGCACTGCTTTGATGCGCTGAGCTGCCTAAATTTTGTCTTTTCGTATTGCTCCCACAAATCGCCAAAAGTTACATGCTTTTTGGGCATGGCTGCATTCGCTAACTTCTGGCAAAATTCCAAAGCTTCACGCTTTGTTTTAAATCCGCCTTTAGTGCGGCGGACCTGCTGCACACGGCCCGTATCCGGATCGCGCTTGATGCCGACGGTCACCTGCGCCGTCCACGTGCTGCCGCGTTTGTACGCCGTGCCGGTGCCGTTGGGACGCGTGCGGGGGCGCGTTTTTTTTGACGCGAACTGGTCCGCGCCGCAGGCTATGCAGTATCTGCCATCAGGCACATCTTTTTTGCACTTTTTGCAAATCATAACTTTTTACCCCCAAAAACATTTTATATCTTTTTTTTGCTTTTTGCAACTGCAAATCCGTACCATATATTACCACATGACATTCAGTGTTTCCGCGTGTATAATCACCCGCGGAGGTGATATATATGGACTATGCAGATTATAGACAATCCCGCGATATGACATGGCGGCTGCTGCTAAAGCACGACGTCACTGCCCTGCCCGTCAGGGTCGGTGCGGTATGCCGCGCCGAGGGGCTGACAGTCATCAGCTATCACGATGCGGATCCGCTGATCCGGCAGTACGGACTGACTGAGCACGCGGCCGAAAACGATGGTTTTACTTTGGGTAAAATCATATTTTATGATAATACCCGCTGCACGCCGGAGCGGCAGCGGTTTACCATCGCACACGAGCTGGGACACATCATGCTGCATCATAGCGGCAGACTTAAAAATCGCGAGCCCGCCGACGGTGATGCGGCGGTCGAGCAGGCAGCAAACGTCTTCGCTTCGCGTTTACTTGCGCCTGCGTGCGTGCTTTGGGGCTGTGGTGTGCATACCCCGGAGCAGATCGCGGCGCTGTGCAGCATCAGCCTTCCGGCAGCACGCTTCCGCGCTGCCCGCATGGCGGAGCTGTATGAGCGCGAGCAGGATTTTTTGATGACCCGCGGGCGGAGCTGTTTTTTGCTGTCGCCGCTGGAGCGGCAGGTATATGAGGCCTTTGCCGACTATATTGCGGCACATCGGCGCGGTAGCTGACACGGTCCGCAGCAGCTGCACAAAAAGCGTCCCGGAGCACATCCGGGACGCAGTGAAGACGTTTAATCGGCGTCGGCCTCCGTCTCCGCCGTAAATATATTCGCAACCGCGCTGTACAGCTGCCGATCGTCAAAATTATTTGAGTGCACACGCACTATGACGCGCACATCGGGCATCAGGGGCAGGATCTCCGGCAGGTCATCCCTGCCGATGTTGCCGATGCAGCCGTACTGTGTGACGACATGCAGTGCCGGCTGCCCCTGATAGCTGTACCTGCGCAGTGCGCCGGGGACATATCGGCTATCAGGATCATCATCCAGCACACCGCCGCCCTCGAAGGCTTCGCGGAGCACCGCCTGCCGGTGCGGTGCCTTAGGATCGTCATTGGGAAACGACACGCCAACAACCTTCACGGCAAAGGCAAACCCGAAGCGCTCATCCGGATCGAGGATCTCGTCCTCACGCAGCGGCGCATCGGCTTTCTGACTGCCGTCCGAGGCGGCTGCGGCTGCTATGATGATGCCCAAAAGCGCGAGCAGTCCGACCAGCCAAAAAGCCGTTTTTGACATCATGACACCCACGACGATGACGACCGCCGCCGCAAAACCGCCGAAAATAAGAAAAGCTTTTTTGCTGTCGTTCATTATTTCTCCTTTTTTATAAATCGTCCGTGTTTCCGCCGTTTGCGAGGACCTGCGCAATTTTTTCAATTTCTGCTATTCTGTCCGACGGCATTTTTATTTTTGTCGTCTTCCCGTCTCTGTGAAAAACAATCATATCATCATCTATGGTGATGTCAGCAAGGTCCTCCGAGGTCAGTCCGTCCGTATCGCGCGGCGGCGTCACTATATCCGTCTCTCCGCGCAGATACTCGGGCGTGGTGCCCAGATCGGCCGCGATAGCTTGCAGATACTCTTCGGGCATATCCCGATCCTTATATCTGACGTCTTTTATATAACCTCTTCCTTTACCTATCAAATTACATAGATGCGTCATACTTTTGCCTTGCTTTTTAGCTAACGCGACGATCCGGGATGTATCCATGACTCCTCCTAAAAAATATATCTCATATTTGTGCGCTTAAGCCCTTGCAAATCGCCCAAAAGTGCGATATAATATTGCTGTCAAAAAATGACAGCAAAACGCCCGACAAAATTTTTACGGTGTGGCAACCTTATTATACCAGTCCGGCGCGATAATGTCAAGAATTGACAATGCAAAAAAGCGAAGAAAAAGGGAGAAAAAATGACAGGAACGGAAATAAAAATGAAATTGGTCGAGCTGGTGCTGTCCACAGCGTGGCTGCGCCGCCGGCTGGAGGATGCCGGTGAGCCCGTGCCGCATACGGTACTGTGCAACATCCTGCGCGGCAGTCGGACAGGCCCGCAGCCTGACCGCGTGCTCGCAAAAAGTGAAGAGATCCTTAACGACTACATTGCGAAAATTGGAGGTGATACGCAGTGACAGCAGCATCGCAACTTGACGTCATAAAAAATGATGACAGAATTTTTGTCACTGTAGCGGACATTGCGCCGATCCTTAAGGCCGATCCGCTCTACCTGCGCGAGACAGCGCGGCAAGCGCCGGAGGCTCTGGGTTTTCCTGTCTGCGTTGTTGGCAGACGCGTAAAAATCCCGCGCGTGCCTTTCCTGCGTTTTTGCGGGGTTGACGACTAAAAAAATGTGCCCTGCGCCGTGTATTATTACACACGTTCGATGTTCGGGACCTCCTCCTTATCCGTGCCGCCATGCGTGGCGGTACGGCGCAGGGCATACCCACAAATAAAAAACAAGAGGTAAAACATGAAAAAGAAACTTGCTAAAAAACGTTTGTTCGCGCCGTGCTCGCACTGCGTAGATGAGTGCACGCATCAGCCTATACAGGTGCTGATCGTAAAACCGCACCTCCGTCCGTACGGTGCGACCATCTGCCCGAGCCTACGGTCTATGCAGGACATCGTCGGCGGCTACATCCAGGTGGTCCATGACGGGCTCTTAAAAGATGATGCCGTAATAGTTTGCAACGAAGAGGGCAAGCTTGCCTGTGTTGAGTGTATGGATTGCATCCGTGGCCTGCCGGCAAACCGCGCTTTGCGCGACAGCAGAAGTAAAGTGCAAGACGTAATATGCGGTACGTTTATGGTCGTCGGCACTGCCGGCGAGGATTTTACAAGCCTGACCCCGCGGCAGTTTGCAGACTGGACCGACAGATTTTTGTATTGCGAGCAGATGATATATTTTGACGACAAAATCGTCGCGATACCTATCGCTGACGGAAGCGCGGAAGCGGAGGATGAAAAGCATGAGTAAGTGTAATATATATGCCCGCATAACGACGCGGACGCTGGTTGATGCAGCGCGATACTGCTACTCAGCCGGAGGCGGATCCTGCGAAGGCTGTCCGCTTTGCGACATTTTCCCGGGCTGCATCGAGCACGATCTTGCGCTCGAGCTTGCGGATCGCATTGAAGCTCTTGCAAAGTATGACAGCAGAGTAAAGATACACGGCGATGAAGATTGACAAAACACTTGTTACTGAAATTCGCGGCCTTAACTCTCTCGGAGACAGATCCGCATAGGAGCCGCGCCGACATGCTTAACTCCGCAGCCGTGGATTGGGCTGAAGCCGTGCTCGACAGCTTTGAGGACCCTGCCCGCGCTGTCAGACTGGGAGCGTATAATGACAACCTACACCCGAGCAGGGTCGAGACGTATGCAAGCAACCTTATGAAATATACAACGGAGGGATGATACAAATGAATTATTTTGGATTGTTTTTTGGCTTTTTTCTGCCCGGCCTCATCATCGGGATGTGGCTCGGCATGGGCATGAAAGAAACACGGAGGAGGACGAAATGAAAAGCGAATGGAGAGTGACCTGTAACTACATTGGCGGAGAACGGTTTTATGGTGTATACAGGCTGCGGGATCTCGATGAAATCGACCACAGCGGCAACCGTGAGTACGTTGATGACAGGATAATGCGTGCGCTCGAGCGCATCATGCAGCGCAAGCTTGACACTGCAACCCCGATAGACATGGTGGCCGCAGCCGACCTGCTGAATGTTGTCAACGAGGTTTTGAAAAATGAGTAAAAATTCCGGTGTATTGCGCTCAAAAACAAAAAGTAGCACTACACTCTGCTGGAACTGCCAGCGGGCAGCCGGACCTGTCGCGCAGCGGTGCGAGTGGAGCCGAACCTTCCGACCGGTTCCGGGATGGATCGCGCTCCCGTCGCCCGTGACTGTGGGTACCGGCGGCGAAAAGCACACGGAGATGAGCTACCACGTGATACGCTGCCCGCAGTTTGTGCCGGATGAGCGCATCAAGCGATGCCCGCAAGCGCAGAGGCATGGCTGCATCGAGGGTGCAACACGGCTCTGCGATTCGTGCAGATACTACACGATTAAAAACAAAGGCAATTATTAATTTGCTATCGCTGCTGCATGGCGGCAGATAGATTCCCGGTGCGGCAGGTGTTGGCGCACAAAAAAAGACGAAAGGATAACCTTACGGTCATCGCCGCATCGGGACTACATAAGGCAAAAGGAGGACATTATGGCATCAAAAGTGCGGGCTGCATCGTCAGTCATCAGGGACAGCAACTATGTGGTCATCCAGGGGTGGATGCTCACGCGGCTGGGGCTTAAAGGCAACGAGCTGATGATATATGCCGTGATATACGGGTTCACTCAAAACGGCGAAACGGAATTTGTCGGAAGTATGAAATATTTGGCGGACTGGACTAACTCAACGGTCGAATCCGTGCGAAAGTGTATAAAATCACTCATCGATAAAGGATATATCACAAAAACATTGGACGGCAGCGGGGTTAACGCTTACAAAGCCGTCCTTTCGGTAATTTATCCACATGAGGATAAAACTGTGGATAACTTCGGCAACGATGCCGAAAGACCTATACAACAAAGTTGTATGCCCATGCAACAAAGTTGCATCGACCATACAACAAAGTTGCATGACCCATACAACAAAGTTGTATCGCCTATACAACAAAGTTGCATCAATAATTATATTAATAATAATAACATAGATAATAAAGATACACATACACCGCCATGCGGCGGCGAGCGCACGGATGACGCTTTTGAACGTCTCTGGGCGCTGTATCCGCAGGCGCGGAGACAGGGCAAGCAGACGGCAAAGCGGGCTTACATGGCGGCACTTAAGCGCGGCGTGCCGGCGGAGCGCATCGAGGCGGGACTGCGCCGGTATGCAGACTATGTCACGCAGGCGCAGGTCGAAGACCGCTACGTCATGCAGGCTGCGACCTTTTTTCGCGGCGCGCGTTGGGACGATGAGTACAGCACCACAGCGCCGAGGCAGCAATCACAGCGGGCACAGCGAGCAAATCCCGCGTTAAATTACAGACAGCGCACATACACGGCTGACCAGCTGCGTGCTATGGGCGTGGATCTCGGTGATGACATGTACGATGACTGATGGGGGAGGGATGACGATGACGGCAAAAGATTATCTTAGACGCATCCGGCAGCTGGATGACGCTGCATCGGCCGCACAGCTGGAGCTGGAGCGCATCGAAAGCACCGTGACACGCGTCACGGCGTGCCACAAACGTTTTTTTGCGGGCAGGGGTACAGATGATACCGACCGCATGGCAAACGCCGTAGAGAGGCTACAGCGCGCCCGTGAGAGGTGCAATCAAGCGATAGATGACTATGTTGACTATCGCGACCACTGCCGCGAGCTGATGGACATGCTGCAAAGCCCGCTGCACCGTGCAGTGCTGATAGGGCGATACATCGCCTACCAGCCGCTGGACAAGCTCGCGGAGACATTGCACTACTCGACGCGGCAGATTGCCTATATCCATGGCGGAGCGTTGACGGAGTTTGCAAAAATCATCACGGACGATTAAGGACTGCATGTTTTTGCATGTTTTTGCAGTTTGTAGTGTGGTATAATGCTACTGTGGGAATTTGCAAAGAGATTTTCATGGTTACCTCCTTTTTCGGCGCGGACGGGCAGGCATGTGCTGTATGTACTGCTGCCCGTCTGCTGCATCGATGGGCGGTGTGCCGGACTAAAATTGCCGGCGGTTGAGGATGGCGGGCAAAAAAAGTTGTGTCCCATAATTAAATCGCAATAAAAGCAAAACGAAAGGAAAGAAAAATGGTGAATCAAAGTCGTTCAAGATCCGCTCTCTTTTGGATCGGTCTGATATCTGCGGTGTACACCGCATTTGTCAGCGCCGGTGTTGCTGCCGGCGTTGCCATGCCGTGGTATATCGGCGCCGTCGGCGTTGCACTGTCTGCCGTGCTGACATACTGCAACGGCAACAATCCGTCCATCGCAGACAGGTACTAAAAACATCTCCCGCAGGCCTCTGTCGGCGCTTCGCCGTCATGCACACTTGCGGGCGGTCTGCTTAAATTTTAAAATGCGAAAGACATGCAGATATTGCGGCGGCACACATGCAACCGGCGAGACCTGCCCGCAAAAACCTATGGCGCAAAAATATGTGCGCAAAAAAATCCGCCGAGATGTGGATGCTTTCCGCAGCACGGCGGCCTGGACGGCAAAATCCGCTGAGATACGCATGCGGGATCTGTACTGCTGCCGCCTGTGTCTGGCCGAGGGCAGGATCACTATGCGCGACCTTGGTGTCCATCACATAGTCCCACTCATGGCGGATTTTGACAAAAGGCTGGACAACGACAACCTTATCACGCTTTGCGCATCACATCATCGACAGGCGGATGCGGGACGGATCCCGCGCGCGGAGCTTGCAGCACTGGCAGCACAGCCTGCAATGCTCGGACAAACGCAGTATCCCCCCCGGGGGTAAGGCGATCCGCACACGCAAAAAGGCAAGACCGCCGTGCAACCCCGCTGCACACAAAATCCCCGAAATAGAAATTTAACCCGCCCCGCGAAACCGAGGCAGAAAGGATGACTGCATGGCACGACCGGCAAAAGCTGTCAGCACGCTGAGCAAAAAATTGTCGAAAGAGGATGCGGCCGCACGCGAAGCAGCGGAAGCAAAAATCAGCACCGGCGAACCGCCGACCCCGCCCGACTACCTGACCGATGCCCAGCGGGAAATTTTTGAAACCGTTTGCACCGATCTGAAAGAAAGCAGCATCCTGTGCAGCATAGACAACTACGTGCTGGCGAATTTTGCGATTGCGGTTGACCGACTGCAAAACATCGAAAGGTCCATAAACGCGATGCCGGAAAAAATGCTTGAAAAATCGGTCATGGCAGCAAAAGACAGATATACAAAGGATTTTTTCCGCGGGTGCAGTGAGCTGTGTTTGAGTCCGCAAAGCAGGGCAAAAATGGCGCTTGCAAACGCAAATGCCGAAAAAGAAAAGAGCAATCCGCTGCTGAAGATCATCGAGGGGCTGAATGATGACGGCGAAGACCAGCAAGAGTTTTGAGCGGGCCCGTGGCTACTGCGAAGCCGTCGTGGGCGGAAAACTGGAAGCGCCGAAGTATGTAAAACTGCAATGTGAGGATTTTTTGAAGGTATGCAGCGGAGAATCCGAAAAGTACATGATAGACATGCGGCGCGGCCGCGTTATCGACCAGCTGACAAAGTTGATGATAATGCCTAAAGGGCTTGCCGCAGGCAAAAGCGTATATGAGTGCACCGCTGATTTCCAGTGGTTTTTTTATTTTACACCACTATGTGTTGTTTACAAAAATGAGCGACTGCGCAGGCGGTACGAGAGCGTGATATTGGAGATAGCCCGTAAAAACGGCAAGACCTTTATGATAGCTGTCGTTTTCATCCTGCTTTTTTTCCTTGAACCGCGCTTTTCGCGCTTTTTTTCGGTTGCGCCGGACGGGAAGCTGTCGAAAGAGCTGCACGGCTCAATCCGCGAAATCGTGAGGGCAAGCCCCGCACTTCGCGATGCGTTTAAACTCAAGCGGGACGAAATCGTCTGCCCGGTGACGGATAATGTATACACTCCGCTTGCGTACTCGAACGACCGTTTGGACGGCAAACTGCCGAACGTTTTTTTGATTGATGAGGCGGGTGCGCTGCCATCGACATATGCCATCGAGGCTATGCGATCCGGTCAGCTGACCATCCGCAACAAACTCGGGTGCGTGATATCCACAAAATACCCGCGCGAAGAAAATCCTTTTGAAGAGGAAGTTGCATACGCAAAGCGCGTGCTTGACGGCACCGAAAAGGACGAAACGCTGTTTGCTTTGCTGTTTGAGCCTGACAGCCCGAAAGGCTGGGAGACCGACACGGCTATACTCAAACAGGCAAATCCGCTGAGCCTGACGGTGCCGGAGGTGTATGATGACCTGCTAAAAAAACGGCGCAGGGCGATAACCATGCGGTCCGCACGGGAAAACTTTTTGTGCAAACACTGCAACATCTTGTATCAGGGCAGCGCAACCGAGACCTATGTAGCGATAGATGACCTTCGGCGCGGCCGTGTGGACGCTATCGACTGGCAGGGACGGCGCACTTTTCTCGGCATCGACCTTGCGATGACGGAAGATAATTGCGCGGCGGTTTTTATCAGCGAGAGTGCGGACGGCGGCCTTGACGTGCTGCCAATCGGCTACCTGCCGGAGGATCGCATCGCCGAAAAGTCGGCCGCCGAAAAGCTGGACTACCAGCGGCTGATCGAAGAAGGCTGCTGCTATCCATGCGGCGACCGAATCATAAACTACAATTTTATTGAGGAACATATTCGGAAAACGGCGCGAGAGCGGGAGATGGACATAGTCGGGTTCGGGTTTGACCGTTGGAATTGTATATCAACGGCGAATAAGTTTGAAAACCCGACCGACGGCTATGAGCCGTGGATCGGCACCATAGTCGAGCAAAAAAGTTATGTGCTGTCTCCGGCGGTCAAGTATGTGGCGGAGCTGGTTGCGGAAGGCAAACTGCATTTTGCAGATAACCGGATGTTTGTAATTAATTTTGCAAACGCACGATGCACGTACGACACAAACCTAAACCGTTACATTTCGAAGAAGAAATCAAACGGAAAGATAGACATGGTGGCCGCACTTTTAAACGCGGTTTTTGTATATCTGCAAGATAAAAATGAAAACGATATATGGGGAGCGCAGATATGATAAAAAGCGCAAAATATAATCCGCTGCGATTTTTGCGGGCGAAAGCCGAAAAGCGTGAGCTGTCGCCGGATCTGGATGATGTTCTCGCATCCGCGCTTTTGCGCGGTGACAGGATCACGGAGGCGACAGCCCGCGGAGTGCCCGCGCTGTATGCGGGGGTCAGCTTTATCGCCGGCATGGTGTCCATGCTGCCGGTGCGGCTGTACTCGGAGGCGGACGGCAAAACTAAGCCGCTGGCAGATCCGCGCACGGCACTGATAAACGACGACACGGGCGACCTGTTGGACGGTGTGCAGCTAAAGGCTGCGCTGGTCACGGACTACCTACTAAACGGCCGCGCCTACGCCTATGTAAAATGGCGGCGCAACAAGGTTGAAAGCATACATTACGTCAAGCAATCTGAGGTCGGCTATCAAAAAAATGCCGACCCGATTTTTAAGACCGCAACCTACTATATCGGCGGGCGGCCAATCGAGGGAGAATATCTTATCCGCCTGCTGAAAGACACGCGGGACGGCGTGACGGGTGCCGGCATAGTGGACAGCTGCAACGCCTGTTTAACCATCGCCGCCGATCTGCTTAAATACGAGGGTGTCCTGGCTAAAACAGGCGGTACGAAAAAAGGCTTTTTAAAATCACAAAAAAGGCTTGATAAAGACGCGCTTGATGCAGTCAAAAAGGCATGGGCAAAGCTGTGGGGATCGCCCAACTGCGATGCGATGGTCCTAAACGACGGCATGGATTTCATGGAAGCTTCGGGCACATCGGTCGAGCAGCAGCTGGATGAGCGCAAGCGCAACAACTACGCTGAAATCAGCAAACTGTTAAACTTACCCGCATCCGTGTTGGACGGGACCGCAACCGAGGCGGTGTTTAGGCAAGTTGTAAAAACAGCGGTAACACCAATAGTCGCCGCGCTTGAAACGGCCCTAAACCGTGCACTTTTGCTGGAAAGCGAAAAAGGCAAAAAATACTTTTCGTTCGACATGAACGAATTGCTGCGCGGCGACATGAAAACGCGTTTTGAGGCATACCGCACCGCGATACAGGGCGGATTTATGACACGGGATGAGGTGCGTTACCGCGAAGACCTGCCTGAGTTGGGATTTAACCTGATTTGTCTTAATTTGGGCGATGTGTACTACAACCCCGAAACCGATGAAATCTATACGCCTAACACAAGCGAAACGATGAAGATAAAGCGAGGCGATGAGCAAAATTGAAAAAACCAATCACAACCGAAATCAGGGATGACGGCAGCGTCATCATCAGCGGATACGTCAACGCGGTCGAGCGCGACAGCCGACTGTTACATGATGCAAAACATGGCGATTTTTATGAGCGCGTTGCAGAGGGTGCCTTCGGTGCAGCGCTCCGCCGCGCTGAAAACGAAATCGAGCTAAAGCTTAATCACGACCGCGTCATCGGCAAGCGTGGAGAAAATCTCGTGCTGGATGAGGACAGCATCGGCCTGCGTGCATCGGCAGCGGTCACGGATCCCGAGACCGTCGAAGCCGCCCGCGCAGGCAGGCTGACCGGATGGAGCTTCCGCTTTTACGTCCGCGCCGACGAGTGGACGGTAGAGGACGGCGTCAAGCACCGCCGCCTGACGGATATCGACATAGATGAGGTGTCAATCCTGACAAAAATGCCGGCGTACAAAGCAACCACCGTGGACGTCCGCGCCGCATCCGGAGAGATCCGCGCTGCCGAGGTGCGCTGCACAGTCGCACCGGACAGGCTGTCCACGCTGATAAAACAAATTGAGATAATAAAACTGAAAGGAAAATAAAATGAAAAAAAATTTGAAAAGAATGCGCGAAAAACGCAACGAAGTAATCGCCGAGATGGAGGCGGTGGTAAATGCCGCCGCGGCGGAAGAGCGCAGCCTGACCGATGACGAGATCACTGCGTACAATGGCCACCGCGATGAGCTGACCCGCATCGATGCAACCATCGCCGCACTCGAAAATGTGCGCAGCGCGGAGCGCGAGGAAGAGCATCAGCCCGAAGGCGACGAAAAACTGACGCCCGAAGAGCGGAGCTTTTTGAGCTATATGCGCGGCGAAATCCGTGCAGACGTCAACACCACAAAAACCAACGCGGGCGCGGTAATCCCCACTACCGTGGCCGATCGCATCGTCGAGTACGTCAAAAACGTATCCCCTATCGCCGAGTATGCGACGCGCTACGAGGGTATCGGCAAAATCACAATCGCTTATGAGGACAGTACCAACGCGCTGTCCGCATCCTATGTGGACGATCTGACCAGTGCGGATGCGACCGCACAAAAGCTGCTGAGCGTAACCCTTGAGGGGTACATGATCCGCGTGCCTGTAAAGGTATCGCAGCAGCTGCTGGACAACAGCCAGGTTGACCTGATCGCATATCTGGTGCGCCGCATCGGCGACACACTGGCGGCAAAAATCGAAAAAGAATTTTTGATCGGCACCAGCGGCAAAGTTGTTGGTCTCGCCGGGGGCGTAACGCAGACCGTGACCGCTGCAAGTGCGACAGCCGTCACCGCGGACGAGCTGATCGACGTGCAGGATGCTGTCCCCGATATCTATCAGGCTAACGGCATCTGGATCATGCACCCCAAAACGCGTACGGCAATCCGCAAACTTAAGGACGGCGAAAACCGCTACTTGCTTAATCTTGACCTTAACACAAAATGGGGTTACAGCCTGCTTGGCAAGCCCGTCTACGCGTCCGATGCAATGCCCGAGCCTGCGGCGGGTGCAAAAACGATTTTTTACGGTGACATGTCCGGGCTTGCCTGCATCATCCGCGGCCTGCGCGTAAAAGTCCTTGCCGAGCGCTTTGCGGACGAAAACGCGATCGGGATTTACGGTTTCGCAGAAATCGATGCAAAAGTCGAGAATGCGCAGAAAATATCTGTCCTCACGATGAAATCTGCTACCTGAGGCTGAGCCGAGTGAAACTGAGCGAGCTGACCGAGAGGGATGTCGGGATCTACTGCCGCATCGAGGGAGAGGATGCGGCATTGGTCCCGGCGTACATAGACGCGGCAAAATCTTTCATCCTCCGGCAGACCGGACTGTCGGAGGATGAAGCGGACGAGCGGCCGGAGCTGACAATCGCGGCTTTGGCGCTGATCGGAGATTTTTACGAAAAACGCACCATGAGTGATGATACCGCAAATGAAAACCACACGGTTGCGGCTATCATCGGGATGCACTGCCGGCATCTGGTCGCCGGAGACGGGGGCGAGGAATGAACCCGGGAAAAATGGACAAATGGCTGACGGTGACTGTGTATGATGCAACAGCCGGAGTGTACAAAAAAGTGCGTAATGCTTACGGCGCATATCAGTATAAATCGCGGGTTGTACTGTCGCCGCACTCGACTGCACTGCCCGGCGCGGAAATCATCACGCGCAGGATCGGGACCGTGCGCGGCAGCGGCTTGACCATCGGCGGCAAAGATTATATTGTTGCGGATGTGGACGATACGGACCGAGGAAATCTGACGCTGACCGCGGCCGCCGTCCGGCTGCTGCCCTGCAAGGGCACGCGCACGGAGTCCGTCACCGGTACACTTAATCGTGCCGAAAACAAAAAATCAGCACTGCCCGATTTTGTGGCAGTGCTGAGCGAAAAATACATCGCGCATGACCAGCAGGCAGCGAACGCCGAACTTCGGACCGAGCAGGTGCTGATCACGGCAAAGGCGGTGAATCTGCGCAGCGGGGATGATGTCACGGTGGACGGCGTCGCCTACACCGTGATGACCGCGCACACGGCGGATGATGGGCTGAATGAGTATATAGTTTTACGTGTGGAGGATGCGTGATGGCGGTCGAGATCCGAGCAGTGTCCGAGCAAATGGAAGCCGCGCTGAAAAGAGTGCCTGCGCTGAGGCGGAAAGTCATCGAGAGCGTGACGCAAAAGGTGAAAGCGCGGCTGGATACCGAAATCGCATCCCGCGTCCGCGACACGCATGGTAAAATTCGGGGCTGGCAGGAAATCCGCATCGGCAGCAAAGCAGGCTATGGTGTAATCGCGCCTGTCAGGGACGGCAGCGGCAGGGACAGCCCCGGCGCAATCACGCGATACCTGGAGGTCGGCCACCGCATCCGCAAGCCTAAAAAAGCGGGCGCAAAAGGCTATCGACCGCGCATCCGCGTTGCTGCCGTTGCAGGGCGTTTTTTTTATAAATCGGCCGACACGCAAAAGGAAGGCATCATAAATGCAGAACTGAAAAAGTTTGAAAAAGAGCTTGCGGAAAATCTGGATCTGGAAGGAAAAAACTGATGATAAGCGACAGCGATATGCTTGACGGCATCAATGCCGTGCTTGCAAAAAATTTTACAAACTATCGCGTGTATGTCAATTTGCAGAAAGAGGACTATGAGCGGCCGTCCGTGACGATACTGTCCGGCAGCAAAAAAATGCAGCGCGAAACCCCGCACATCATCCACCGCGAGGAAGAGTATGAGATCATCATAAAAATCCCGACTGACAGTGCGGGCATAGCACCGCTGACCGATATGCAGACAGTGCAGCACAAAACGGCGGCCGCCTTCGCACTGCCGGTTGCGGTTGCGGACAGGATGCTTTTGCCACAGGTCACGCTGGTGCCGATAGAAGACAATGCTTTCGCTGAAATACGTTTGAATTTCGTTTTTTATGATTCGTTAATTGAGACCGCGCCGGCGGAAGACATGGAGCAGATAAACACCGCAGTTGCGGTAAAAATCAAAAACAAGGAGACTGTAAATGATTCCAACCTTAAATATTACATTTAAGCAAGCAGCAAAAAAGACCGCTGCAAAGCTAACTCGCGGCACGGTCGCTGTTATCGTAAAAGATACTGCGCAGGCCCTTGCGGGTACGGTGGCGGAGGTATCCACGGTCGCTGACATCCCCGCCGCACTGTCAGCGGACAACAAAAAATACATCGAGCGTGCGCTTATCGGCGGCGACCAAAAACCTAAGCGCGTGTACGTCGCTGTCATGGGCAGCGACGGCACCTATGCCGCGACACTGGCAGCACTGGAAAAGTACAACTGGGACTGGCTGGCGGCGGATCCCGAGTGCGGCGCATCCGACGCAGCGACTATCGCGACATGGATCGCAACGCAGCGCGGCAAGGGCGCGGTGTATAAAGCCGTGCTGCCGAATAAGGCAGCCAACGATGCGGCGATCGTAAACTTTGCCGCATCCGATATCACGGCGGAGGGCAGCACAGTGACGACCGCCGCTTTTTGCAGCCGCATCGCCGGACTGATAGCCGGTACGGGCATCGCGCAGAGTATCACCTACTATGTGCTGCCCGATGTGACGGACTGCGAGAGACTGACAGCCGACGAAATGAGCGCAGCTGTCGCTGCCGGTAAGCTCATCCTGATGCACGACGGCGAAAAGGTGAAAATCGTGAGCGGCGTGACCAGTCTTGTGCCAACAGGCGGAAAAAGCGCTCCACTGCAAAAAATCAAGACGGTCGAGGTTATAGACGCTATCAGGCGCGACATCACCCTGCTGGTGCAGGATGGGTATATTGGCAAAATGCCAAACACATATGACAACAAGTGCGTTTTGATTACGGCTATCCGCGACTACCTGCGCACACTTGAGGCGGAGGATGTGCTGGCCGAGGGCAGCACGGTCGAGATCGATGTAGCAGCGCAGCGAGACTGGCTTAAATCCGCCGGCGTGGACGTGAGCGACATGGACGATGATGCGGTTAAGACCGCCAACACCGGAACGCATGTATTTCTCGCCGTAAACATCAGCATTTATGACGTGATCGAGACAATCAACATCGAAATCACATACACGATGGAGGCATAAACATGACAAAAGCAAAGTTTGACGCAAAACGCGTCATGAACGGCACATGGGGCGAGCTGTGGATAGAAGGTGTCCTTGCTGCCGAGGTGTACAAAGTGCAGGCAAAAGAGTCATACAGCCGTGAGAATGTACCGATTTGCGGTTCGCTTACAGACGGTAAAAAACTCACAAAGATAGAGCGCACAGGGTCCATCGGTATGCACCATGTCAATACCCGCATGGCGGGACTGATAGCAAATCGCATCCGCGCAGGCGAGGATCCTGCCTATACGCTGATATCAAAAATCGACGATCCCGACGCACTCGGCGCTGAGCGTATTGCCTTTACGGGGGTGCGCTTTGACGACCTGACGCTGGCAGACTGGGAAGCGGGGGTGCTTGGGAAAATCGAAGCGCCGTTCTCTTTTGAAGATTACGAAATTCTTGATTCGGTGAGGTAAAAAATGAAAGAATCGAAAATCAACATCGTAGACCTTTTGCTGGCGCAGGATGCATCAAAGCTCCGCGACCTGCCTACTGCGCAGATACGCATCACCCGCCTGTCAGACATCATCGGCGCGGATTTTTGTCTTGAGATCCGTGCACTGACCGGCGCGGAAATCGAGTCCATGCCCGACGGCATGGAGGGTATCGACCGCAAAATCCTGACGGCAGTCAAGAATTTTGATTTTACCGACGCGCAGCTGCGCGGGAAATTTACGCCTGATGGGCGCTGCACACCGCTGACGCCCACCGAGCTGATAGACGTACTGCTGCTGCCGGGCGAAAAAATCCAGATAGTGCGCAAGATCAACGACCTCAGCGGCTACACCGATGACGCGGTCGAGGTAATCAAAAAAAACTGAAAACAGACCCGGAGCTGCTGCTGATGTACATCCTCTTTAGAGACAAGGGCATCTGCCCCGGGGACTACTACAAGAAATCAACAGGCGAAAAACTCTTGCTGGCGGCTTTTGTGCAGCAGATGTATGACGATAGGGAGAATTAAAAAATGTCAAAAACTGCTGAAACGTTATTTGTATTGCGTGACAACTACAGCGGCACGCTGAAAAACATCGCGCAGATACAAAAAAGCTTTACGAAAGACTTAGACGGTCTGCAAAAATCGCTGAAAGAGCTGAATCGTGGGCGAGCCGAAATAAAAATCGACGCGGACAAAGCAAAACGCGAGCTTAAAGCTGCACAAAAAGCCTATACCGACTACGGCGATGCAGCATCAAAAGCAGCGGCGCAGCAGGCACAGGTCCGATGGGACGATGCGCAGCAGCAGCTAAAAGCCTATGATAGGCAGATCCGCGAGACCACCAAGGCGATGGAGGATCTGACAGGTGCGCAGTCAAAAGCTACTGCGTCCGCGGCAGCGTCCGAGTCGGCCGCACCGCCCGCTTCGGCGGGCGGTGTTGAATCGGTCGCAACGGCAGTTTTAGGATCACAGCTGGCGGCGCAGCTGGGCACATCGGTCGCATCCGCTTTTGGCGCGGGTATATCCTCCGCTTTTGGCGACAGCGTCGGGGCATCCGTGTCCACCATCGGCGGAGCCCTGGCGTCGGGCGCGGCAGGCGGTGCTGCACTCGGCAGCATCATCCCCGGACTGGGCACGGCCGTCGGTGCCGGCATCGGTGCTGCTGTCGGCCTGATATCCGGTGCGATACAGGACGCAGCACAAAAAAAGCAGGACCGTGACCAGTATTTTAAGGACGATGTAAAAAACATATACGATGAAGTAATAGCCATTCGCCAAAGCATGGTGACTACCGGCGCCGAAATCGCCGCAGAGCGTGAAACCACGCAGATGGCTTTTGCAAACTTGCTAAAGGGCGAAGCGGCAAATGCTCCCGTATACGCCTACAGCGCAGCGCGGGACGGCGGCAGCCTTGCATATCTGCTACAGCAGACGCAGGTCGGCGCGGGCATGGACCGCAACGCATATGCCGCTGACTTTTTGACAAAACTCAACGAATTTTCCCGCGAAACTCCGTTTGAGTACGATGAACTTGCGTCCATCAGTAAAACGCTGCTGACATATGGTTATAATTCAAGCAACATGTTTGATATGCTGACCAAAATCGGCGATGCCGGCAGTGCACTGGGCTGGGATTCATCGTCTAAAACCGCCGTTGCGACATATATCGGCCGCATGAACTTGACCGACAAAGTTACAATGGAATACATAAATCCTCTGATTGAGCGCGGTATTGATGCAATCGGATATATCACCGAAAGTCTGAAAACTGACAGCGGCAAGGCCGTCACCGAGCAGGATGTCATGCAGATGATAAGCCGCGGCGAGCTGAGCGGCAAAGCCGTGGCGCAGACGCTGATTGAGTACATGGGCAGCGATTTTGCGGGGTCAATGGAGGAAATGCAAAACTCTTACGCGGGGCTTGAATCGACGATTGCCGGCTGGGAAGCCGACATGCAGGCCGCTTTCGGCGAAAAATTTAACGAAAAGCGCAAAGAGCAGATGCATGAGCAAATCGACTGGTACGAAGAAAACGGTGATGCGCTGAAAGAAATGTACGGCAAAGTCGGCGAGTACGAAGCTAATCTGATCGGCGAAAAAGAGCGCACCATGCGCGAGAGCATGGACGAGCTGCTTGAAAAAGCGGGCGAGATCCCGACAGGCGAGCAGATGAGCGATGAGCTTTATGCAGCCCTGGTTGAGGCGCAGGTCAAGTACAATCAGAGCGATGCAGCTAACGATTACTTTGACAGTCAGCTGTATTTGATACAAACCACCCGTGACAAACTTGTGTCCGAAGGGACGTATCGTAATTTCGGATATGAGATGGCACAAGAATTTACAAAAGGTTATAATGCCGCACTGTCGGCGGGCATGGGCATCGGCGAAGCCGAGCCGAACGCAGCCCCAAACGCGACGCCCGAACCGATAGTATCCCCGGGTCCGCTGCCGCCGCCCGCTTTTGCGTATGGTATCCGGTCCGTGCCGTACGATGATTTTGCGGCGCGACTGCATCAGGGCGAGCGCGTGCTGACAGCAGCGCAGGCGCGATCCGCGGACATGGCTGCATCCCCGCAAGTGACTATTACAGGCAATACTTTTGTAGTGCGCGAGGAAAGCGACATAGACGCTATCGCGCTTGCACTTTATGAGCGTTTTGCGACGGCAAGCGCAGTTTACACAGGATAATACAATTATGAGACGTATTTTCAGCATCTTGCACGAAGGCACCGAGTATCGCCTGCCGGTGACACCGGCATCCATCCGGCTGGACACCGGCATAAAAATCGACACCGCCGCTGTATACGGACTGGGCGATATAAATCTTGCCGGTGACCGCACGGCGGCAGCCGTCAGTATCAGCTCTTTTTTTCCGGCGCAGGCCTACGATTTTTGCATAGGTCAGCATCGGGATCCGTATGACTGGGTAAAGATCTTTAAAAAAATAATCAAAAAGAAAAAGCCCGTACGTTTGATAATTTCCGACACGGCGATAAATATCCGTGTGCTGATAAAATCAATCGAGTACGGCGAGGATCCGGGCACCAATGATGTTAATTACACATTGACGCTTGTTGAGTATCGCCGCGGCATTGCGGCAGAACCGCGGCCGCAGGAGGATGACCCGTACACGCCGGAGACCTACACTGTCGTATACGGCGATACACTGTGGTCCATCGCTCGCCGTTTTTACGGCGACGGAAAATTTTATAAAAAAATTGCGGCCGCAAACGGCATCCAAGACCCAAACATTTTGACTGTCGGGCAAGTGTTACGACTGCCCAAGGATTAAAGCATGTTGGTATTTTATGACAATAAAAATATTTCGAAATTTGTGCAAAAAGCAGTTGCGTCCGGCAGCAAATCGTCGTGCGCCCGCACGCTGAGGCTGTCGATCGTCCAAAGCGCGACAGACAGCAGCCTGCCGCAACTCGAAATATCGACAGGTAAAAAATTGCAGTTTGCGGCGGACGGCATGGATTTTTTCGGGGTTGTATCGAGTGTCACGCGATCCACCGCGAGCAGCACGATAGATGTCACGGCGCAGGATTTTGGACTGTACATAAAGCGCAACACTGTGACGCACAAAATCAACGGCATGACGCCCGCTGCTGCCGCAAGGGCGCTGTGCAAAGGCCGCGGGATCACCATAGGCTACATGGCGGACTGCAACGGCTTCACCTTTCGCCGAAACTTTTCGAATGCGTCGTTGTATAGTGCAATCATGACAGGCTATACGCTGGCGGCCGAAAAGACCGGTCAGGTGTATCAAATGGTTTTTGCCGGGGCGCTGATGACTGTCGTGCAGCGCGGTGAGATCATCGGCGGGACAATCCGACCTAAAGATAATCTTTTGACCGCGACGTATTCGGAAAACATTGAAAATGTCGTAAACAAGGTTTATATGTATGACAGCGACGGCCGCAGCGCCGGCACCGTGACAGGCGATACGTCCATCGGCATCATGGGACAGGCTATGACGATAACCGCCCAACGCGGCAGGGATGCCGCCGAAAAAATCATCCGTGATAAAAAAATCGCAAGATCCGGCACGGTTGACATACTCGGCAACGCCGAGTGCGTCACCGGAAATGCGGTTTTTGTATACGAACCGTATACGGGGCTGTACGGCAAATTTTATATCGATGCGGATACGCACACATGGTCAAACGGCAAATACACAACAAGCTTAACGTTAAACTTTGAAAATTTGATGGACGAACAGCAGGCGGGATCCGAAATCCAAAAAAGCAGCCGTAAAAAGCAGCAAAAAGCCGCCGAAAATCAGGCGGCGCAGGAAAGCAGCGAAAGCGGCGTGCCGGGCATGTATCATGTCGGACCCAACGGCGAGATCATCTACACATACCCGCCGCGACCGTAAAGGAGGAACTACAATATGTTTCCTTATGATGAAATCATTGCGCAATTTGCAAAATGTATACAAAAAGACAATAACGACAGCACCGCGCGCATGGCGATCGGCACGGTGCAGGCCGAAAGCCCGCTGACCGTCCGAGCAGATGGGCTGGAGCTGGATGAGGCGGATCTGCGCATAGTCGCACCGCCGTACAAATCCATCGAGGCAGACAGTCTGACTTTCGAGCGGGGCGATACGGTCCTGCTGCTGACTCCGGATGGGCAGACCTACTATATCGCCGGGAAGGTAAGGGACGGGCATGTCTGATAATATCTATCCTTTTTTACATAATGCACAATATACTGAAACGCCGACGGATGAACTGCCGCTGTATGTAGATGTCAAATGGGACGACGCGCGGGGCTGCGCCGTACTCGGGGATGACGGCGATCCAATCTTTTGCGCCGGAGCGGATGCACTGCACGGATGGATCATGCGTGCGCTTTTAACTGACCGCTACGCAGATGAGCACTACTCGGCGGCCTTCGGCTCTGAGCTGCGCCACCTTATCGGGCGGACATGGCAGCCGTCCACCCGCATGGCAGAGGCCCGCCGCTACATCGAGGACTGCCTGCTGCAAAATCCATACATAAAAAGTGTGACGGTAGATGCCGCGAGCCTGCGCGGCAACGCACTGCATATCGCGTGCAGCGTACAAACCGTTTATGGCAATTTAACGGAGGAAATTGATGTTTGAAAACAAAACGTTTGAATCAATAAAGCAAAGCATAATCGATAAGCTGACAGGCACGGCAGCCACAATCGAAGGCAGCTACACCGGCGACATCATCGCCGGAGCGGCGCTTGAAATCGAAAAGCTATATGCCTATATAAACACCTTAAAATCGGCTATGTTCCCGAACGCCGACAGTGGGGAATATTTAGAAATGCGCTGCGCCGACTACGGCATCGCGAGGAAACCTGCATCGAAGGCTGTCATCACAGTTACGCTCTCGGCGGCATCGGCAGTGACGCTGCCAAAGGGCACGCTCTTGCAGTCGCAAAGCACGGGTTTAAATTTCGGCTTGACAGCCACTGTATCGCTCAAAGCCGGAGAAAAGACGACCGCTCAGGCGGAGTGCACCACGGCGGGCGCGGTTACGCTGCCCGCCAACGACCTACTTCCCGCGGTCGTGATAAAGGATCTGACGGTCACAAACTCAAAAACTTCCGCCGGCGCGGATGCCGAAACTGATGCCGAGCTGTACAGGCGGCTGCAACTCCGCCTGCGGTATGCTCCCGGCTGCGGCACGGCAGCGGACTACCGCCGATGGGCTTTAGAGGTGCCCGGCTGCGGCTACGCAAAAGCAAGCACAAATGCCGCAGGGCAAATCATCGTTGTTGTCGCAACGCCGACTCTCGGCGCGATGGACAATGCTACACATCAAAGTATAGCCGATAATATTAACGCAAAACGGCCGCTGGGCGCATCGGTGCGAGTCTTTGCTGCACTAAATGTCCCCAAAACGCTGACTGCAACGGTTGATCTGCATGACGGATACACGATAGATATAGTGACGGCGGCATTTAACGACAGATTAAAAAAGTACATCGCCGAAATTGCGTTTGACGGCGAAACCGACAAACTCACAATTGCACGTATAACCTATTTTTTGATGGCTACACCGGGCATAAAAGATGCTACCGCCGTCAAAATCAACGGCAGTACGGCAGACCTTGACATATCATCATCCATACCAACTTTTACAGTGACGCTGACGGCCACTGACAAGGGCGCAGGGAGCAAAGCATGAGCAAGCCTACCTCCAAACGCAAAAGATTTTACTGTGCGGCCGTCTACACATCGGATGCATATGCGCTGGACGTGACAGACGCAATCGCGGCGGCGGGCACCGAGCCCGCATGGCAAGATGTTGAAATTTTTAAAAAACAGCTTTTTGCAAAATCAGTCAATGCAGACGGCTATGCACTGTGGGCGGAGTATATCGGCACACCTAACACAGTCATGCCCGCCAACGGGGACGTATCCGCGCTGACAGACAAATTGCAAAGCACAGGTGATTTTACACGTGCCGCCATCGATGCCCTGATAGTCGCAACCATGGGCAAAGCAAAATACACGCTGTCGGAAAGCGTCAATGCGTTAACAATCGTTTTCCCGGCAGGGTCCGACACGGTCGGTATTGCAAAACTGCGTAGTGCAGTCAACCGCATCAGGCCGCTGCATGTCACTGTGGACATACATGCGGATACCAATGACAAACCGATAACGTAAACCGAAAGGAAATAATTTTATGCCGACTATAGACATCATCATCCGCAACAAAACCGCAAGCGCAGTAGACCCGCCCTGCATCGTGTGCGGCAACAGTGACTATAATGTAAAATTTGATTTTGATGACGAGTGGCAAGCTCACAACAACAAAATCGGCGTTTTTGCATATAACCGATGCGGCGAATGGCGCAGCGAAAACGTCCTTTTTGAGGGCGATACCTGTCCGGTGCCGGCGCTGCATGGTGTGCGCAGCGTGTGGATCGGCGTGACAGCCGGAGACGTCCAGACATCCACCCCGGCGGACGTGCCCTGCCGCATGGGCGCAACGGATTTTTCGGACACGAACGAACCGCCCTCCGCCGATGTTTGGGGACAAATCCTTGCAAAGTTGGACGAATTGCAGACAGAAATTGACGAAATTAAGGCAGGCGGTGTTGGCGGCACTGACATATCCCTTGGTGTAACAGCGACTGTTGGACAAACCATCAAGGTTAAAGCCGTTGACGCTCACGGAAAACCGACTGCGTGGGAAGCCGTGGACATGGCGGCAGGGGACACAGAGGTGTGGGAAGAATTAACGCATTTTGTGAGTACGGCAAACAACGCTGTCAATTCTGTCAAGCAAACATTCCCGGCAGGAGCATATAAAAAAATATATATAGTTGGGCATATCGTACTTAGTGGAAAGAACAACCCGGTTATCTTTATTGATAGCGACAGTTTGGGTGCGCCAAAAGTTTTTGCGAATCAGTCAACAAGCGGAACATTTCGCGTGCTTATAGAGGCGTTTGGTACTGGCGTTGCGGTACATAGGACGGGCAGAACGCCCGACAACCAGTACGCATGGAATGGCAGCGGGGACACAACAACAAAAAACAACATGCAGATGATTGACATAGCATTTGTAGAGGTGTTTTCTGGACACAATAATACCACCTTCGCCGAAGGGACAGATTTTACAATTTATGGGGTGAAAGCATGAAAATCTGTATTAATGGCTTAGTTCGCGATATGACCCCCGATGAGGTAACGGCATATCAGGAAGCGGCAATTACTACACAACATCAAATCCAGACAGCGGGGCTTGAAGATAAAATGCGTGTTTATATCGAATCAATCCCGACGGCGTACACTCCGACCGTCCCGCCAAAAATCGGTTTTAAGTGGAAGCTGATTTACCGCGGTATTGCGGGGTTTGCGTGGGAGCTTGTTCCTGACCCCGATGCTGTCGGTACGGTTGCGAATCCCTTTGAGTGGTTTGCGGGAATCCGTGTTGTTATGGGCTACCACTACACGGATGGTGTTGACATTGCACTCGCCGTTGCGGACGGAAGCCCTGCAACTTTTGACGATGAAAGGTTTTTAGTTAAGCTGTAACTGCCGGCGATAGCAAACTTAAATAACACAGGAGAGTAATTAATTATGCAGAACGTACAGGATTTCATTTGCTGGGCATTGACCCATGCTGAGAAAAGCACCATCCCAAAGGGCGCAGAATTGCCTCTGCCGATTGATGCGTGCTGCGCGGAGCCGTGGCACTATCTTTTTGGCAGCGTCCGCGTGCAGACAACCCCTGCAACGCTCGCCCGCTATCGGCAGGCATACGTCAACCGCGGCTGGGCGGGGGCGGATTTTGATGCAGCGGTTGCGGGCTGGCGCAGCACCGACTACGCGACCGACTGTCAGGGGTTGCTGGATTCGTATCTGACCTATGTCTGCAACGACAAGACGGACATTAACGCAGATATGAATTACCGTTTGTGGTGCAACGCAAACGGTCCTATCGATGATATCACCCGCGATTACGTCATCGGAGAGGCTGTTTTTGTCAGCAATAAAAACGGTAAAATGACGCATGTAGGCTGGATCTGCGGTTTTGACAGCGACGGCACGCCGCTGGTGGTTGAGGCACGCGGCCTGCGCTACGGTGTGGTAGTCACACGGCTGGACAATCGCCCGTGGACACACCGCGGGATTATGGATAAAAAATTTAAATATTCGGAGGAAATCGAAATGGAAAAGATAAAATTTGAAGTGAGATCACCGATGCTGACCGGGGATGCGGTGCAGGCCATGCAGACTGCGCTGTCCGCTGCCGGCTATACCGATGCGGACGGCAAGGCGATCGCTGCCGATGGTAAATGGGGAAAAAAATCACAGGCAGCCTTTGATGCTATGATCGCGGACTATGCTGCGCCCGCCATGGACGGACCCGCGCCTATCGAGGCAGCGGATGCGGCTACCGTACTGATGCACGGCGTCAGGATCACGATCTCGCGGGATGGGGACGGGGGTGATGCCTGATGCCGCAGACCGTCAGCATCATCATCGCGCTTATCGGCGCAGCGGGGACGGTGTACGGCATCGTGACCGCAGCCATGCAGATGCGACGCGCTGCCCGCAAGGATGACACCGCCGGCGGGCATACCACCGGCACAATCTGCACCGAGCTTGGATATATAAAAGCTAATACTGACGAAATCAAAGCCGAACAGCGAGAACAGCGCAAAACCAACACGGAGGTAGTATCCCGCCTGACGGCGGTGGAAGCATCCGCAAAGCAAGCCCATCAACGCATCAACGGGCTTGAAAATCGGATAAAATAAAAATACCGCATTTAACTTGCCGGTAAATTAAACAATGCCCCGCCATGCGCAAAGCGCAAGACGGGGTTTTTGTTTTGATTTTTTATTACATTCGCGTGCCGTCCGGAAACTCGAAAGCTGCCGGGATGAACCGGCACCCGAGCACCTCCGCGATCGCTGCGAGTTCCGCATCGCTAAAAGTGCTTCTTTTTAATTTCAAATTGAAGTTCGCCGCAGTCGTCCCGAGCTTTTCGGCAACTTTGCGCTGACTTAATCCCGCATAGGCAATGGCGGCCCGTATCTGAGCCTCTTTTCTTTCATCTTTCATTACTATCCTTCTTTCATGGCGGAGCGGTTGCCCGCCCCGCAGCTTTTTGTTTAGTTATCACTTATTTCACTTTGATGATTTTTTTGAAATCATCGGTTACGTCCGCATATTTATAGCCGTTGATAACGCCGCCTATCTCGGCAGCCACACTATGCCTGTAAATGGTCAAGGTCACCGGGTTAAGCCAGTATACATATCCGCGGTAGGTTATTTTTTTGCCTTCGGCCAGCTCTGCGATCCGGTTTTCAAGATATTTCATGTTATTTGCCTTTCTGGTTTTTTGGGTTTTCCTTCCCTTTGATGCTTATAATTATACAGTATTCGCGCAATAATGTCAAGCGTTTATTTAATGCTTTTAAAGTATATTTTTAATTTCTGAGCATTGCTGCGATAGTGCAGCACAAGTGCGGATCCGCGCTGCGATATCGCAGCGCAAGCGCATTTAAAAGCGACTAACATAGGATAAAAAAAGATTGGGTAGCTTACATTTAGCCTACACAATCCCCAAAATTTATATTAAATTAAAGGACTTTATACACCCCGCGATGGGGGGCAATAGACCAAGATTATGTTGGTCGATTCCATTATAACCGCAAGCGACAGTTGTGTCAAGCGCGGCCGCATTTAACTTGCACAAACCGCACATCACTCAAAGAAAGAACGCACCTAATTCCTAATTCCTCATTCCTAATTCTAAAAGGATCGCCCGGGGAAAGGGCGGGCGAACCGCCCCTTCCCGTCGGACAGGAGGTTTATAAAGAAAATCCTGTCGGATTTTCCGCTTTGCTAACGCACCGATTCATCCTGTTTTGAAAGGAAGAAATTCGGTGCTTTCCCGAACCGTGTTTACATTCCGAGAGAGATCCTCATTGTAACGAGAGCATCGTTAAGGGTGATGACGCCGTCCGAGCCGTAAACATCGGCAAGAATCATCTGCGCCGGGGTCAGCTCCGCAACACCGATTGCATTGCGTGCAATGAGGAGTGCATCGGCGATTTGGATCTCGCCGTTCATATCAACGTCGCCGAGAGCAGCATACTGCGCGGTGACGGTAATATCATGCTGAACGTTTGCAAAATCAACATCCCAACCGATGAACATCAGCATCGTGGGCTGATGAGGCTGGTTCTCGGGAACGGGTGCAGCGGGAGTTGTTCCTGCGGGAACGGTCACTTCGGTGCTCGTCCATTCACCGTTTACCATATAGTTGAAGGTGACGGTGACGTTTGAGGGCTGAGTGGGATCGTCCCAGGAGGGAACGGTGTAGCCGCCGCAAACCTGTGCCGCATCCTGAATATCGCCGATCGAAACGCTTTCGCCTGTTTCAAGGTTAACTTCGCGCAGGCCGTTTGCATCGTCTTTCCAATAAGCCGCCCAGAACATTATGCCGTTGTCATGGTCATAAACAAGGGACTGGCAGAATCCGACGCCGGGGCAGCCGGTGAAGCCGATTTCGGTAACCTGTGCGGTTTCAAGGTTTACCTCGTACAGAAGGCCGGAGGTTGCGGTGATGCCGTATGCCCTGCCCTCGGTGGTGATTGCGAATGTCCACAGGGGATCGCGATCCACGGTGTCGGGCTGTCCGATAACGGTTGCGGCACCGGTCTGCATGTTGATTTCGTAAAGATCCCAACGGCTCTGCTGAGTGTAACCGACTGCATAGATTTTGCCGTTCGCATAGTTATATGCCATTGCGGTGATCATTGCGGTGCCGGTCTGTCCGATGATTGTGCGCTGAGTTGAACCGGGCGTGCTTGTGAAGAAATTGTTCTCACTGTCGATGCCGTATACAACGCCGTGCGCATAAGTCATTGCGTAAGTGTCAGCGGGGAATGCACCAAGCTGCTGAACGTGGGCGGAATCATCCGTAAAGAAGGAGATCAGGTTCGTTGTTTGAGTCTGGTAAGCATAGATCTTCGTATGCGGAACGGGCGCAATAACCGTTACGGTGCAGGTGTCGGTATGACCCTGTGCCGTTGTTGCGGTGATGACTGCGGTGCCCTCGTTAACGCCGCGTACAACGCCGTTTGCATCAACGGAAGCAATGCTTGCATCGGAGCTTGTAAGTGTCACGGACTGATCGAAAGCATAGTAGGGAGCAACCGTCCAGCTGAGCTGAGCGGTGAGACCCTTGCGGACGGTCACGGCATCGGGTGCGAACTCAACGCTTTCATCCGGAAGGGGTGCGCCGGCGTAAACATTTTTAACATAGCCGCGATCCTGACCTTCGGTCCACATGGTCTCCTTGTGATAAGTCCAGCTGAAGGTGTATTCACCTGCTGCTTCGGCAACATAGTTATAGGGCACAAAATCGGTGTTTTGTCCGGAGATTGCAGCAACTTCGGTGCCGTTCACGGAGAAGGTTAAGCGTTCGAAATCTTCACGGCAGCTGACAGCCCAGTCAAAGCGCATTACATCGCCCGCATTGAGCTGAACGGTGGTGGAAACGGTGCTTGTCGTGCCGACATGATCCTGGTTGCCGCTTGCGCCGCAGAGTTCATCGTTGAACACAACGGGAACCCAGGGATATTCGCCTTCGGTCACGAAATGATGCCTGTTTTCAACAAGGTTCATCGCTTCGTCAAGGGTTGCCTGCGGTTCTTCGCTGCCGCCCATATCGATAAAGCACATGCCGTTTACGTAGGTGCCGTAATCCTCGCCGATAAAGCCGCGGTATTCGCCTTCACCGGTCACGGGGTCGATTGCGAAAAGCTTGCCCCAGAAGCCGACACTGGAAGTATCGTCACCGTTCTGCATGTTGGTGTAGCAGATGTAGCACTTGCCGTCCTCGCGGTTGTAAACCATGGAGGAGGACCAGCCCTGAAGCCCGTCGGAATGGGCAAGCTGAGTGGTGCTGCCGTCCGCCGCAATGCGAACGTAGTTGCGGGTGTTGAAGTCAAGGCTCAGGAATTCGCCGTTGCCGACATAGGTAACGGGGGCAATGCAAACAACGTTTGCGGGCGTGATTGCGGAGCCGAGGGAACCGTCCTTGCGGAGCTCACGGATCTGAAGGTTGCTGTTGACAATGTAGAAAGTGTCGTGTTCCCAGTCATAGGTCATTGAATTCGCAGTGTCGGAAATGCTGCCGATAAGTGTGGATTCAAAGGTTTCGGGGTTTACGGAATAGAAATTGTTGTCGGTATCCAAGCCGTAAATAAGTTCGCCGTCGTATGCAGCTTCATAGAATTCAACGCCGCCGCGGGAAAGCTCGGTGAAGCTGCCTGCGGGATCCTCGGTGTTGAAAGTTACCCATGCCGCATAGGGCAGGTAGCTGCCGTCCGACGTGTACTTGTTGCGGGCATATGCCAGAATCGTCTGACCGCCGCGCGATGCAGCCTTTGTTGAATCATCGGACTTTTTGCCGATATTCAGCGGCATTCCCGAATAGTTTCCGCCGAGAGACTTTGCGGGATAGTCATCATTTCCGCAATAGCGGGTCGTTTCGCTGCTGTCGGTTGCTGCACCTTCAGCCGTTGCGGTCAAGGGATTAAATGCCGCACAGGTAAGGAGCATTGCAATTGCGAGCATTGCTGCAAGCAGCTTCTTCATTGTTTTCATATTCTTCCTCCATGTTTGTTGTTGCAGGGCGTAAGCTTTGTTCGGTGAAAATGTACGGAAACAACCTTCCGCCTCTGTATATTCAGTATCATAGCACGAAAATCGCCTGTAGTCAATAGTCATCGCATGCTTTATTCCATAAATATGTTAAACATTGCCTTTTGCTATTGACAACCGGCAAAAAAAATTGCATACTAATAATCGTCCGTTGGTTTCGTTTTTTCGCAAAACAGGCAGACGGTCAATGTTTTTTGCCGAGCGGCAGCAGGTTGTTCGGTTTTTTCGATAATATTCAATAATGATTCAAAGTTGCTGTCCGACGAACGATCCGGCAAACCCACGGAAAAATCTGCCGTTTTCCGAAACGTGTCTGCCGAAAACACGGCTGCTCAGTGATCCTTTGACAGATAAGATCGACAAGTCGGGAGGTTTTTGTTATGAACGCTTATGCCGTCGTGAATCCGCTGCTTGAGGCAATCTATTATTTTAAAATGAAAGCAAACGGTGAAACCCAGGCTCAGGTGCTTGACCGTGTGCTGAAAAAGCGCATCACCACTGCGGGCGAGGTAACCGATTTTTTCGGGCCCGCATTTGAGCTTGAAAAACTTCTTGATGAGGGCATTGTTCTGCCCGAACGAATTTCGGAGTTTTTCGGCTATTTTAAATTCACGGACGGGAGCGACGCCACGAGCACCTGCCCTGCAATACTCGTCTTTTTGAACTCGTTCCGCCGAAGTTTCACAAGTTTGGATGAAGTAAAATCCGCCATGCTTGCCCAAACGGATGAGCAAAGGCTCTCCGGCATCATGAAAGAGCTTACCACATTCAATGTTTCGCTGAATGATTTCGAACCGACTCTCGACGGGCTGCTTGAACTTCTCGAACAGCTTCCGCTGACGGAGGAATCCCGTTGGCGAATAATAAAGATTTATAAACATTACAACGAATATGTCTGCGATATTTGCGAAACCGTCCGCCCCGCCGTAAAGCTGATTGCGGACAATTCCGCGGTTTATTCGGATGTTCTTCGGAATTTCAGCCGCGATTATGCGGATATTACCGATATTCTAAAGTATATTTGCGGCAGGTTTCATATTGACTTCATAACAGGCCGAGGCGTTGTTTATCCGCTGATAATCGGCAACGGGAACTTCTTCACCGTTGCCGACCCCGCCGATCCGGAATTTATGGCATATTACGTCGGCGTCGGCGTCCGTCCGATGATGCACGTTCCCTATCGCGAAAGGCTTTCCATCGACTGCGACGAGATTCTGCGCACGCTTGCCGACAAAAACCGCATGAAAATAATGCAGCAGCTGAGTGCGGGAAAATCCTACGGGCAGGAGCTTGCCGACATGCTCGGACTTTCACCCAACACCGTATCGCACCACATGAACAAACTGCAAAAAAGCGGGCTCACGACCTCAACACTTGAGGGCTGCAAGGTCTATTACAAAACAAACGAAGAAGTTGTGGATGAATTCATCCGCCGTCTTGCAGAAAAGTTGAAAACAAAGGACGGACAGTGAGCGGTCCCCGCGGAGCGTATGCGGCGCGGATCAAAATTTTTTCGGAGAATAATTATTAATGAAAGCATTTGCTGTTATAAATCCAATACTCGAAGCAATAAAGTATTTTTATTTGAAAGCGAACAACACCTGCATCCGGCAGAAAATCGATAATATCATTCGAAACCGCGAAGTGACGGCGGAACAGGCAGAGGCGATAATGCACCCCGCAATGGTGTTGGAAAAATTTCTCGACGAAAACATTGTTATGCCGTCATGCGCAGAAGAGCTTTTCGGCGATATTCCGTGCATCGAAGGCGCGGACAGCCTTAACACATGCATCGCCGCTCTTCTGACTGACAGGGCATTGAGAAGCGAAATACGAAATATTGACGAGGCTGAGCAATTGCTGCTCTCGCAGACACAGCCGCAGGCAATCAGCAACATAACAATTAACCTGACTTCGGCCAATATCCATGCCGCTGCGGAAGCCCATTCCTACAACGGCCTGCTTTCCGTGCTGGAGGGTCTGCCGCTCACAAACGATTCTCGGTGGAAGATCCTTTTCGTTCTTCAACACTATGAGCAATATGTGCGCTTGATTTGCAACTCTCTGCGTTCCGCAGTCGGGCTTATTGAAGCAAACCCGCAGCTTTATGCATATGCGCTGAAGGATTTTGAACATGATTACTCCGATATTTCGGATATAATCGAAGTGATTGAGGATGAAAACGGCGTTGACACCGCCTCCGCAGACGGAAGGGTTTATCCGACCGTTATCGGGAGCAACAGTTTCACCGTTCACACCGGCGAATCCGACGGCACCCGCACCGTTTATTATGTCGGGCTCGGTGTTCGCGCCATCGGCAGGCTTCCGCTGCGCGGCATCGAAAAAATGGATTACGACGAAGCGTTTCGAATCCTTGCGGACAAAAACCGAATGAAAATCATGCAGCTGCTTTGCGGCGAACAGGCTTACGGGCTTGAGCTTGCGGAAAAACTGAAGCTTTCACCGAACACGATTTCACATCACATGAGCAAGCTGCAAAAATGCGGATTGGTTATTTCGTCCTTTGAGGGCAACCGGGTTTATTACAGGGCAAACAAAGCGGCGGTTGATGAGTTCATCCGTATGCTTTCGAAAAAACTTCGTGTGAAATAATCCTCTGTTCGGTTCGGCAGCGGAATCAAATCATCAATAATGTCATTGATTTCGGGTTCCGTATAATCACGGTACGGTTCAATTTTTCCCGCAAGGTAATAAAGAGCCGAAAGCTTCTTTTTGTTTTTTGCGGGAATCGCCGTCAGCCGAAGATTCTCATCAAGGAACGGTTTCAAATCCGGCAGAATGTTATCTTCATATTGAACTGCCGTTTTCATCTCCCTCTGTTTGCCGCTTTTGCTGCCGTGTTTTGCAAATCGCGGCGCAAACCGCGTCCCGACGGCTCCAAAACACGTACCGAAAGCGCACAAACATTTCAAAAGTTGCGAAAGCACGGCAAATATGATAAAATAGGTGCAGGGAAATCATCGACAGCTGCCGAAGCAATTCACGGACGTTTGCAAAGGCTGCCGCCGATTCCGCAATATGACATAAAAAGGAAAAACGGAATACTATGAACAACGGCAGGAAAACAATCATCAAGATCCAGGCGATTCTCTTTGCAGTTCTTTTTGCAGCCTTTGCTTTTGCCGGCTGTAAAAACAACGACAACAACAAAGCGGATGAAAACGGATTCACGGCCGAACAGCGCACCGTGCTGTGTGATGCGGCAAGGGCATTCTATTTGTTGGAATTTGACTACAACTCAAAGGATAACGCAATATCCTTCCGTCAGCTTGAGGAATTTGCCTTCTATATTTATGCCTACGGCGACAGTCTTGAAACAACCGCTGCCGACAACAGCGGCTATCGCTCCGTTGACGGTCAAAAAGTTGACGATATCGTAAAAATGCTTTTCGGAGTCAAGCTCGGAACGCGTTCTTCCCGCCCGTCAACAAAGCTCAATTTCTACTACCGTGACGGTAAATATTATTTCATGGTCGGCAAAGACCTTGACATTGCGGCTGAAATCGTCGGCGTTGAATCGGACGATGAGGGCAATCGGGTCGTTACGGTTCAGCTCACCGAAAACGGTGCTTACGCCGGAAAAATCGAGCTTACGGCTGCAAGTGCGGACAGCGAAAACAGCATGCGGATAACCGCATGCAAATCCTACAGATCCAAATGATCTTTCCGCACTGCGCGGCAAAACGGAATTGAACGGACTTACCGAAATTTTACAAATATAACCAACGACTGTATAACTAACGACCGATAATCTACGAAAGAGGCACTGAAATGGGAAAGATGAGAATGCTGTCCAACGTCATCAATCATGCATCAAACCAAGTGGAGGGTTTTTGCTTCATTAAAAGCCTTCAGCTTAAGGTGAACGTGAAAGGTGCGGAATATCTTGATATTATGCTTGCGGATGCGGACGGGGAAATCAACGCAAAGCTTTGGGACTATCAAAGCGCCGTCCACGGAATGTATTCCGCCGGAGAGGTCATCAAGGTTCGCGGAACAATAAACCTGTATAAAGACACGGAACAGCTCAAAATCGACCGAATCCGCCACATAACGGAAGCCGATCATGTTGATATGTCCTCAATCGTTGCTTCCGCACCGATAGACGGCGAAAAAATATTTGACAGCTTATTCGAATTTGCGGGTGGTTTTGCCGATGCCGACATTGCAAAGCTCACGCAGTATCTTCTTACGGAGAACCGCGAACGTATGCTGTACTATCCCGCCGCGCTGAAGCTGCATCATGCACACAGGGGCGGGCTTATGTACCACACTTCAACCATGCTCGACACGGCAAAGCAGGTCGTTTCGGTTTACGGCGCAATTTATCCGGAACTTTGCAGCGACCTTGTTTACGCAGGCGTCATTTTGCATGACATTGCAAAAACGCAGGAGCTTGAAGTCGGCACCGTCGGGCTTGCAACGGCGTACACAACGGAGGGGCAGCTTCTCGGACATATTTCAATGGGCATGGCAATGATAAACAATGCGGCAAAAAAGCTCAATATCCCGCGGGAAACCGCAATGCTGCTCGAACATATCATGCTTTCGCACCACGGAGTTCCCGAATACGGTTCCCCGCAGATGCCGATGTTCCCCGAGGCTGAGATCGTTTCCGCAATCGACACGCTTGACGCGCGGCTGTTCGAAATGTTTGACGCCCTTTCGGCGGTGAACACCGGAGAATTCACGGACAGGCAGTGGGCGCTTGACAACAGGCGGCTTTACCGCCACGGGCACAAGTTCTCCAAGGAATCCGGCGGATTCCAAAGCGGCGCAGGCACGGCCGACGGGCAGCCCGCGGCAGCGGCCGAGGATGACAGCCTTGCAGCAAAACTGAGCAGCCTTGCGGGCAAATTCAACTCGATGAAGTCATGACCGAAATTCGGGCATTCCGAATAAAGGCAATCAACCGAAAAGAAAACGAAAGGAAGCTTTTGCCTTTGCAAAAGCCACGGCAATAATTATGAAAATTATCACAACAGGTGTTGCGGGAACGATGGAATCAAGCGATATTATCGTTCGAATCGAACCGAAGGAAACGAGCGGAATCGAACTGTCTCTCGAGAGCGATGTTAAACAGCAATACGGCGACAGGATCGAGCAGGTCATCCGCGAAACTCTTGCCGCAATGGGCGTTGAAAGCGCATACGTAAGCGCAGTTGACAAGGGCGCATTGGATTGCACCGTTGAAGCGCGCACGCAGGCAGCGGCTTACCGTGCGGCAAACAGCACCGATTATAAATTTACGGAATAAGCGCATTGCGCATTTGGTTTTCAAAACATTATCCGAGCGGCGGAAAGGAGCATTACCGTGAGTTTTTCGATGATGACAATACCGAACATAAGCGGAACAAGGCTTGAAAGCCTTTGTGAATTTCTTTCTGCCGCAGGGCTTACCTATGAAGGCGGAGCCGAATACACCGTGCTGCTGCTTGACGATGAGACCGATGCCGTAGTCGGCACCGGCTCACTCTGCGGCAACGTGCTGAAATACATTGCCGTATCCGAAGCCATGCAGGGCGAAGGGGGCGCGGCAAGCATAGTTTCCGAACTTGTGCGCCATGCATACACATGCGGACGGCGAAAGCTCTTCCTTTTCACAAAGCCGCAGAACGAATACCTGTTCCGCAGCCTTGGCTTTTTCCGCCTTGCAGCGACCGACGGCGCGATTTATATGGAAAACAGCCGAAGCGGGTTGAAGAACTACCTTGACTCACTTGAAAAAGGGCGGGGGGTTCAAGGTGCGATCGTTGCCAACTGCAACCCCTTCACCCTCGGGCACAAATATCTGATGGAAACGGCGGCGGCGCAGGTCGATTCCCTTCACGTTTTCATCCTCAGCGAAAACAGCGCGGAAAATGCGGAATTCTCCGCCGAAGCAAGGTTCGAACTTGTCAAAAAAGGCACTAAACACATAAAGAATCTTCTCCTGCACCGGAGCGGGGACTATATCATTTCGCACTCAACCTTCCCGACGTACTTTATAAAAGACAAAGCCGATGCCGGGCGCATCAATGCCGATCTTGATCTGACGCTTTTCGGCTCCGCAATTGCTCCCGCTCTCGGCATAACAAAGCGTTTTGTCGGCACGGAGCCGTTTTGCGCCGTGACACGCGCATATAACGAACGCATGAAACAGATTCTGCCGAAATACGGAGTCGAAGTCATTGAAATACCCCGAATCGGCGGAATCAGCGCAAGCCTTGTTCGAAAGGCAATGGCCGAGGGCAATTTGGAGCTTGTGTCAAAAATCGTGCCGGAAACAACCATGGAATACATAAGAGCCGAGAATTAGGAGCCGGAAATCAGAAGTCATCGGAAGTCATAAGTCAGAAATTCTGCCCGAATGCACGTTTCGGCCGCCGATACCGAACCCGCGGTTTCCGATTTTCGTCTTCTCATTCCAAACTGATTAAAAGGGCGGTATTTTTATATGAACCTGAAAAAAATCCGAAACATACTGTGCATTGCCGTTTTGCTCATCGCAGCAGCGGGCACATTTGTGTTGTTTGCTTATCCGCGGTTTGTTGAACCCGTTGTGAAATACAACGAGGCACAGTCCCTTTATGAAAGCGGGGATTATTTGCGTGCGGCGATGCAGTTTTCCGCATTGGGCGGGAAGCGTGATTCGGCGCAGAAAGCGGCTGATGCGTGGTGTTCTGCCGGTGAAGCTGCGCTTGCACGCGGAGATGCCGAAACGGCATATGCCTGTTTCAAAAGCGCGGGAATGCCCGAAGCGGAGCAGCTCAGGCAGGACGAGTGCTTTTTTGAATTGGGAAAGAATGCGTATGCGGCGGGCGACTACAACCGTGCGGAAATCTGCTTTGACAGCATAACGGACAAAGCAGGTTTTGCGGCGCGAACCGATGAAGTCCGCATTGCAGCGGCGGAAAGTTTTCTGAGTGCGGGTGAAATGCCGCAGGCAATGCGCTGTTTTTCGCTCTGTTCCGATGAATCAAAGTCAAACATATGCCGAATTTATATAACTCAGGGTGAAAACCTCCTCCAAAACTTTGAAATTGAATCGGCATACAAGTGTTTCAACGGCGCAAAAAACAATTGCTCTGACGATGCGCTTGCCGACTTGCTGCAAAAGATAAATTCCGCGTGGGAAAGCGCGGGGCAGCGGGCAATGGAAGCGGGCAAATACGAGATTGCAACCGAATGCTATTCAATGAGCGACGGCTTTTCGCCGGATGAAGTTATTGCCGAGCGTGATGCGGCGCGATATGAAAAGGCGGTTGAAGCGTATCAAAAGAACAATTATCTCGAAGCTTTGACCCTGCTCAATTCCGTGTCCGAAGACTATGAACAATCAGCGGATATGATTGCGGAAATCCTGAAGATGCTGCAAAGCACCCCTGCGGCGGGCGGCAAGGATTTTTATGCGCTGCGGAATCTTGACGGAACCGTTTCGCTCACGGGTTCCGGCTGGAAAGGCGAAACAGTCTCGTGGAGCGGGATACGTTCGATCGCTGTCGGAAGGGAAAACTTCATTCTCGGGCTGCGGGCGAACGGCACCGTTGCGGCTGCCGGAAAATCTTCCTATGACCGCACCGGCGTTGGTTCGTGGACCAATATCGTTCAGGTCGCCTGCGGACTGAACCACTCGCTCGGGCTGCGAAGCGACGGAACGGTTGTCGGCTGCGGCTGGAACTATTACGGGCAGCGCATAACGGAAACTTGGGCGGGCGTGGTTTACATTGCAGCCGGAAACAACACGAGCTACGGCGTTCTGAGCTCCGGACGCGTCATTGCGATCGGGGATAACAGCAGCGGGCAATGCAATGTTTCCGAATGGCGCGGCGTCGCCGCCGTCAGCGCGGGTTATATGCACGCCGTGGGGCTTAAAAGCGACGGAACCGCGCTTGCGTGCGGTGCGAACAACTCCGGGCAGTGCAATGTTTCCGAATGGGAAGATTTGACAATGATTGCAGCCGGTGCATATCACACCGTCGGGCTTAAGAGCGACGGAACACTTGTTGCCTGCGGCAGCAACACTTTCGGCGAATGCAATGTTTCCGGTTTTCACAATGTTGCAGCCGTTTCTGCGGGCGAAAGGTTCACGCTTATCACCTTTAAAGACGGTTCAAGCACCGTTGTCGGTAACTTCGATGCAGGCCAAAGCAATCCGTGAGCAGCAATGAGCAGAGAGAATCAAATGAACAATGTCGGCGTTTTTGAAATGGCGGAACGGCGCGAAAAGCGTGCGGCGGAGCAGCAAGATATGCTTGCCCGCTGCGGGCTGCCCCTTGTTTGCATAAACATGAATATTGCCGGCCCCGTCAAGCGCGGTGCGCTCATCGATTGGGCGTTTTTCCGCGCGCTGAACGCCGCCGCAAACAGTTTTAAGGGCAAAATACGCGGGTTCGCCTTCACGAACGAAAAAACCGGAATTGAAGCGATGCTTGCGGTTGACGCGGCGGCAGAAAGCCTGAAAAAACAAGCGGAAAGCATTGAAAAGGAATTTCCCGAAGGGCGGCTGTTTGATATCGATGTCATCGGCACGGACGGGCTGAAGCTCTCCCGCAATGTGCCGCGAAAATGCTTAATCTGCGGGCAGCCCGCCGCGGCATGTGCGCGCAGCAGAACGCATTCGGCGGAGGAGCTCCGAAAAGCGACGGCGGAGCTTCTGAAAAAGGCGGCAGCGCAGCATTATTCCGAACTTGCGGCGCAGGCACTTATCCGCGAGGTTCACACAACGCCGAAACCCGGACTTGTTGACGAAAACAACAGCGGCGCAAACGACGATATGGATGCCGCACTGTTTGAGCTCAGCACGGAAGCTGTCCAACCTTTTTTTGCGCAGATGGCAAAAATTGCGCTTGACGTCGTTTGCACTGCGGCTTCCGGGTTCTCCGGCGATTTTTCCGGCAATGCAGCGTTCGGCAAAAGCATTCTTCCGAACGATGCAGTATCCTGCCTTAAGCAAACAGGCATCCTTGCCGAAAAAGCAATGCTCGCGGCAACCGGCGGGGTAAATACGCATCGCGGTGCGATATTCTCTCTCGGGCTTGCGGTGTGCGCGGCTGCGCTTTCGGCAGCGGGTGCGGAAGGGCATTTGCCTTTGCGGGAAAATGCCGGCGAGCGCATTGCAAAGCTTGCGGGAAAACTTGCCGAAGCATTTGATTACGAACGCAATTCGGGTTCCAACGGCGCAATTGTGCGGCGCAAATACGGCGTCGGCGGCGCGATCGAGCAGGCAAAAGCGGGGTTTCCGCTTGCAATTGTTGCAAAATCCCTGCATAAAGAGTATAATATCGAATCAAACGGACAGGGTTCTGTCGATTCGTGGGCATTTGCTCTTCTGGGCATCATGGCCGAGCTGGAGGATAACAACGCGCTCAAGCGCGGCGGCGATGCGGGCGCACGGTTTGTTAAACAGCGTGCCGCGTTCCTGCTTTCAAAGCGAACAATGCTGACGGAGGCGGAGCTTCTTGATTTTGACGATGAGCTTATTCGGCGCGGCATAAGCTGCGGCGGCGCGGCGGACATGCTTGCCGCTGCAATTTTCCTTTCCCTTGCGGATGAGGAACAGCGAGGTTTCGCTGAACTTATAAAAACAACATTATAAACAACGAAAGCGTATAATTGCATGGATGCAAGACCAATCGGCATTTTTGATTCGGGCATGGGCGGCGTGAGTCTGCTGCGTGACGCAAGGATGCTTTTACCGACGGAAAATTTTATATACTACGGGGACAACCTTAACGCTCCCTACGGCGACAGAACAGAGGAAGAGATTCTTGCCCTGACCGAGAATTCCGCTGATTTTCTGCTGCAATTGGGCGTTAAAGCGCTTGTTATCGCCTGCAACACGGCAACGAGTGCCTCCATAAACATTCTCAGAAAAAAACTTGACGTTCCCGTCATAAGCGTTGAACCCGCAATAAAGCCCGCCTGCGAAATTCCCGGGGACGGCAAAATCTTCATGCTTGCCACCGCCGCAACAACGCGGCTTGCAAGGTATCGGGCCCTTCAGGAGCGAATGCCCGACCCGCAGCGCGTGCTGAATTTCGGCATAAGCGGCATTGTTGCGCGAATTGAAAGCGGAACCGTTGCCGATGATGCATTTGACGACATTTTTGACGCATATTTCGCTCCGTATCACGGCATGAAAGCGGACGGCATTGTTCTCGGCTGTACTCACTACATTTTTATTGCCCGCGCCGTTGAAAGATATTTCAAAAAACATTTCAGCGGGGAATGCCGCCTGTTTGACGGTAATTCGGCAACCGTTCGGCAGCTCGGAAGGGTGCTTGAGCAAAGCAATCTCGGCAATTTCACGGGCTGCGGCAAAGTCGCATTCCACACAAGCGGGAATTCGGAAAAGCTGAAACCTGTGTTCGATATGCTGCTTGATATGCCGATTTACAAGCAGGGAGAAGAATAAAACACTTTCTTCCGTTAAACAAAACCGTTCAAACACAACATTAATGCCCTCGGCACGGGTTCTGCCGAGGGCTTTTTCGGATTCCGCACGACCGGCGGCGCAGTCTTCAAATTCTTTCTTTAAACCGATTTCTCTTTAAATCAGTTTTTTCATGCAGTGAATTGCCGAACCCGCATTTGCTTACAGTTCCGCCGTCACAATGAACCCGCCGTCATTCGAACCGGAAATAAAATAACTCCTGCACTGTGCGGGCACGGGAATATTCACGCTTTCCGTTCCTGCGTTTTCGTCCGTCGGAACAAAGTATATGACGTATCCGGAATCGGGAAGAGCGGAAAACTCCGCCGAACCGAGATCCTCGGGCTTTGCGGCGGAAAGACTCGGAACATGCAGCAATTTCGTCTCCGGGGTGAAGCCGCGGAGATATTCGATGTACTCCTCGAATGTTATGCCGAGAGCGCGGACCGCTGCCGCGTTTTCCTTGCCGACATAGCGAAAATGCCACGGTTCATATGCAACATGCGTTATGTTCTCCTTTTCCGGCGGATAGCGAAGGATGAAACCGTAATCCGCACAATGCACCTTCAGCCATTCAAACTGCGGGTGATTCGGAAGCGTCACGCGTTCGCCGTCCTTTGACATTGACGAAAGGTCGGCCGCAAGCCCCGTGTGGTGTTCGCTCGTTCCGGGGGCGGCAACATAGGCATCCGCCGCTGCCTGACCGTAGGCCGCAACATAATCATCGTAAACCCCCTGTTGATATTCAAGAGTTCGATACGCGCTTGTGAGCAGCAGCCTGTCACCGCCAGTCTGCTCCGAAAAAGCTTCCGCAAGTGCGGAGAGCGCGGAAATTGCAGGTTGAGCAAGACTTAAATCATTGCGTTCGGTCAAAAGCGAACCTGCGGCGGTTACCGAAACAACATCGGTTGAATCCGCTGCGGGGAAACCATGCTCAAAATTTACGAGTGCAAGCTGTCCCTCCGCCGCATCGGAAACTCTTACGGAAACGAAAGTATACGGCGCTGGAGTTGCCGTCGGAAGCGGAGCTGCCGTTGGGAGCGGAGCTGCCGTCGGGAGTGAAGCTGACGTCGGCACGAATGTGTTCTGCGGCGGGGGAGTGCGCTGCGCCGAACATGCGGGAAACCCCGCCTTGCAGCACAACGCGGCCGAAACGGCGATTATAACGGCGCAAATTACAAGAATCACTGCAATTGCCGTTTTTCTTTCGGAGGGCGCGTGACCCCTGCGGCGGCGAACTCTGATTGAAGGTGCCGAAGACAAATGTTTTTTCATGTTGTTATTTCCTGTTCAATATTTTTCGTGCAAAGTATAATATTTAAACGAACACCGCATAAACCCGTGCGGGCGTCACTGCGCGCCTTTGAAGTAGTTTTCCGCTTCCTCTGCGGAAACAAGCGTTATTTTTGCATCCTGCACGCGGAAGATTTTGTCGCAAAGGGCAAGTATGCTCGGGCGGTGAGTTGCAACAATGCAGGTCTTTTTTGCTCCGCAGCTGCGGTTGAAGCTGCTTCCTTTTGCAATTATATTGCGGATTATCAGCTGCTCCGTCTCAATATCCAGTCCGCTGGTTGCCTCATCAAGCAGCAGTATCGGTGCATCGCGCAGAATTGCTCTTGCAATGGCAAGCCGCTGCGCCTGTCCCTCGCTTATGCCGTGTCCCTTTTCCCCGATGCAGGCATCTATGCCCCCCATTCTTGTTACAAAGCGGAGCGCACATGCGGCATCCAGTGCAGCCGTCAATTCCTCGTCGGATGCTTCCGGGCGGACAATGCGAAGATTTTCCGCAATCGTTCCCGAAAAAACCGTGTTGCCCTGCGGAACATAGGAAAACAGCCTGCGATGTTCGGCCGAAACGGTGTGAGCCCTGCCGCTGTCATCCACAAGCTCCGCAAGCCCGCCTTCAGGGCGAATAAGCCCGAGAATCAGCCGAAGCAGCGTTGTTTTTCCCTGTCCGCTTGCGCCGATAACGGCTATTATCTCGCCCGGTTCCGCCGAAAAAGAGCTGCGCGTCAGCACGGGTTTGACAGCCGCATCATCGGAGTAACGAAAATCTATGTTCGTCAGGCGAAGGCTGAGCGGGCGGGAGGCAAGTTCCGCAGCCTGTTCGGGAGTTTCGGCCTGCGGCTCCGGCGGAAGATCCGAAAGCTCGCGGACGCGGTGCGCGGAAACGGCACTGTTCAAAAGCTGCGGAACAAGCTTTATGAATGAAGAAAAACCCGCCGTGATACGCGCTCTCTGCTGAAGGAAGAATGTCATTGTTCCATATGATATTGCGCCGTGCCAAATAAGGCTCAGACAGTATCCGAAGGTGGCAAACGAAACGATATATGACGAAACGGTGAGCAGGATGTTTGCGCGGATAAGGAAAAGGTTGTTGTCAAGGCTTGCCGTTTTGCACTCCTCCTGCTTACATCGGAATCGCTCGCCGTAGGCTTCCGCCGCGCCGAGACTCTTGACCGTGTCGTAATTGCAGAAAGTCTCCGTTTCAAAGCTCATGAGCGCGCTTTCCTTTTCAAGCACAAGGCGGTGAAAAAGGCGGGATTTTTTCATTAACCCGCGGCTGACGACAACAAGAAACGGTGCGCTGAGCAAAGCAATAAATGCCATGGGCACGTTGTAAAACAGAATCGTGACGAACGAAGATGCGAAAGAAAAGCCCGTTACAATGACGGAGGGAATCCAGCTTATTGCAATTGAAGCCGCCGTTTGCGTGTCCCCGTTTAAGCGGTTCAGAATGTCGCCGCTCTGAAATTTTTTAACGCCCTGCCAGTCCGCCCGCATAAGTTTGTCGAAAAGTTCCGCCCGCATATCGTTGTTCACCCGAAGAGCAATTTTTGCGGAAACACGCGACTGAAGGCTTGAAAACACAAGCCCCGCAACCGCACTTGCCGCAACAGCAGCGATAAGCAGCCAGAGTGAGCCGATTTTTCTGTTTATAACAATGTCTATTGCGTACTTGCTGATGATTGCGGAAACAAGGCTCAGTGATGCACTGAGCACGCCGAACAGTATCTGAATAACAACAAACCATTTGTATTTTTTTGTGTAACCGAAAATCCAGCGCATATCCGAAAAGAACTCCTCTGCCGAGCCGTCCCGGAAACTGCCGAAAATACGTTTTACAATGCCTGTCGGACCGCGTCCGCCGCTTTTTTGTTCGGTCTTTTCCAATGTGTTCACCCTGTTGAATCGAGAATCAGTGTCCGCAGCGGCATGTGCTGCTCGGGCGCACACCTCTGCATTATGGATTATAACAAAAAACGGGTGAAATAACAATACGCTGAAAAACATTCAAACTTTTTGCAAAATGCGGAAAAAGCAGCGATAAACCGCGCAATGCGGCATACTGTTTATTATCTGCCGTTGTGAATGCGATGCTCCGAACGATTGTTTTTCCGGTTGAAAAACTTTAACCAATCGTATTTTTGAGCGGAAACATATGTTCGGAGTTTTTGAACCGACATCGGGAATCCGCAAAACATGCAGGAACTTTCGAAATACTTCCGATTTATGAGAACAAGATTTTAGGGGACAGAATTTGAGGGAACGAGATGAAACTTGTTGTGAACGCTTATGCCCGCAGCGGAGCGGAGAGCGCGGACCGAACCGAAAAAACGGCGGGGAAACTTCGTTCCGCCGCAGCAATTGTGCTTGTTGCCGGCAGCGGCTTTTTTCGCTCCGGCGTTTGCGGAGAAGTTTTTGATATTCCGACCGTTGATGCGGGCGGAGGGTCGGTGCCGTCTTTCATCGCAGCCGTGCTTCCCGCCGAAACCGATTCGGAAATTGCGGTATTAAAAATCGACGGAGACGGCAGGCTCGCCGACGACGCGGCTCAGTGCATACACTGGGATGCGGGCTGTTTTGAGCTGTGCGTATTGCTGAACGAAAAAAAACGCTCGGAACCCGAACCCGCACGGCTCGGGAGTGTTGATTTTCCGACAGGAAACGGCAGGCAGCGGAGGGTTGCGCTTTTTCGTGACGGCGGCCTCAGAATCTCCGTTGAAGAAAGCGGGCAGGAACGAAGCTGGTATGTTTGCGGCGGCACGGACGGGAAAGCGCATGTTTTGGACGTCGGAAGGGAAAGGCTGCTCGTTATTCATGCCTCGGGCTGCCGCCGATGCGAAAATTCGGAAGCCGAAACGCCCGTGCTCGGTTTTAAATCCGGCTGCCGATGTGAAAAACTTGTTGCTCTGAACGACAAAATCGAGGTTGCCGCCGCTCTTGCCGGGGAAATCTGCCGCATTGAAAACGGATACCTCACCGCAATTGAGCCGCTCGGAACCGTTTTGGGACATGAAAAGCGAACAAGGTATGAGTTTTTCGGCGGTTCACTGCGCGAATTGCCGCCGGAAACGGGCTTTTTCACAAACCGGGCGCATATGCCGAACTCCCCGCAGGAAACTGCACTTGCATTGATGCAGGCCGTTCGGCTCGGCAGGGAGGATGAGGCCGATGCTCTGCTGTCCCGCGAGCTTGCCGAAACGCTCTCGTTTGCGGAGCTTTGCGATTTTTTCGGGAGCTTTGCGGACGAAAGAATTGCCCCGTCGGGGTTATGCGAACCGACCGCATATGATAATTCAACCGCCGAAAAAATCATCGTCGGTGCGATAAAAACCGATGCAGACGGGCTTGTCCGTGCGGAAAAATTCGTTTTCACGATTGAAAACGGCGTTGTGACGGATGTTGAAGGGGAGGATTAAGTCCAAGCGAACCTGTGTTTTTGCCGACTTGTCACCGCATTTCTTTCGTCCCGCAGTCAGGCGCGAAAATCCTCCTCCGCGATTTTCCACAGAAGCCGAACGACTTTCTCCGCGCACTGTTCCTGCGCCAAATACTCCGAAAAAGCGGATGTGTTCCAGTAGGCGGAGTACATAGCGATTTTTGAATACAGGCGATAGGCGCGAAACTCCTGCGGCGTAAAATTATAATATTTACGGATAAGCTCCGTGCTTTCGGCGTATGCTTTTGTAAGCATCCGATAGATCTCGTCCGCACTGCGGCTCTGCATTATCTCATCGGTATAGAAAAAGTTCAGGGCCGCATTTGCAAGGTAATTCGCGATAACTTCCGTTCCGGACATATTGAAATCAAACAGTCCCGAAATTCGACGGTTTTCGTCCACGCACAGGTTGGAGAAATTCTCGTCTCCCTGGAAAACGCAGCGCGGAAGCTCTTTGTAAAACGATTTTAATTCGCGGCGGATGCTTTCGTTTTCCTGCGCCAATCTTTCGGCAAGGGCATATTCTCCCGCTTTTCGAAGATCCGCCGTCAGGTGATTAAAATTATCCTGCTTTTCATCAATTTCAAGTCCGTCAAGTTTATCATAGGGTGAAAGGTCGAATATCGAATACATTGATACCGTCTCCGTCAAATCCACGTTTCTGTATTTCTCGGCAAAGCGGGCAATGAAAATTCTTCTTTGAGTCCGCAGCTCCTCAAGGCATCCGTCCTTCACGTCGTCGGCAACGGTTTCGTCCAGATACTCGGAAAGATAGCAGATGTTTCCGTCCCGCTCAACAATGAACCTGCCGTCTTTCGCTTTCAGGAATTTCGGCGCATGCATTCCGAATTCGCGATAGCGTTCTATCAGCCTGTTCAACTCCTCCAATCGCCCGTCCGTCATAACGGGTGCCGAATTGATGCGCAGAACGTACTTCCTGTCAATCAGGTAATTGTGGCGGATATCCGAATCTCCGTGCGATGAATCCGTAAATTCCACTGTTTGAACGGAATCCGCGCCGAACAGGCGCAGCAGCTCCCTGACCGTGCCGTAAATTTCGCTTCCGTTTTTAATCTCTGTTTTTTCCATATCCGCCTCCGAATCAATCATTTGCTGCCGAAGTACTGCAAGTATAGCACAGAACGCCTGCAAATTAAAGGGACATGAAGCATTCGGGAAAGGGACGCGAAGCATTCGTGAGCGAATCGCAAATTGCGGCATCCGCCGCCCGCCTTTAAAAACTGCTTGCATATTCCCGCACGGGGCATTATAATAAGAATGCCGATTCAGTGCATTTTCATTTTATGAAAAAGGTTCGGTTATGCCCTGCCGTTCCCGATGCCCGCATACAGCAATCGGCGGCTTACCCCGACGAAAACGGGAATCTGACGCACGGAGGAAACGAATGCGAGTTTTTAAAACTATGTTTGCCGCGCTGCTTGCGGCTTTGATGCTTGTGAGCCTTTCCGGCTGCAAAAAAGAAAAGGAATTTGTTGTGCCGAGCAATATGACGCGCGAGGAAGCTGCTCTGTTCACGGCGATTGCAAATGTTTGTCCCAAGGATGACAACCATTCAAAAGTCGAATATTTGACTTTCTTCATCGAGGGCTGGAGCTTTGACAAGCTCCCTTCCGAAATCACCTCCTATCTCACAGAGTACTGCGCAAACAGCGGAGCGAACCTTGTTCAGCTCAGCTATGAGGATCTTGTTGCCCAGGGCTATATCACAAAGGGCGACGGCGATTTTTACAAGACCTATGACGACACCTACAAGATGGGGTTGGGAAAGATTTTCACATTCACCCTTAAGGACGGCGAAAGCACCGATGCGGACACATGCACGGTTGCCGTCAAAGGCTTTATTTCCGAAAGCGACACAAGCGGGTTTGACGTTGAGCTTCAATACGTTGACGGCGCATGGAAATTCGTAAAGTATTCCAATGCATGGAATCAACACCAGTTCTTCACTCCCGAACCGGAAAATTCGGACGGACCCGAAAAAGGCTGATATCACCGTTATCCGAAACACCGAACCCGAATGAAAAGCCGAATTTGCATCTCATTCTGCGGGGCTGCCGTGAGCGGCTCCGCTTTTTTTCATATTTCTCGCGTAATTTTCGCCAAAAAGCTTGAAAATCGCACCGTTCTGCGCTATAATCCGCTTGAGGTGAGAAAAGAATGAATCGTAGCAAAAAACTTTACAACCTTTTTTTAATTTTTGTTGCTGTTTCGATGCTTTTTGTGTCGGTTTTCGGCAGTTTTTCCGTTGCAGACACAAACACCGAAAAAAGCGAAAAGTCTGACGATAATTATTTATTGTCCGATATCCCCGACGAGCTTGCTGACGAACCGCCCTTTGACGCCGAAACCATTTCCGAAAAGGATGCGGAGGATTACCGCAAATGGGCGCAGCGCGATCCGCGCTGGGGGCAGCTCCCGATGGGTGCAAGCGGAAAAACGGTGGCGCAGATCGGCTGCCTTGTAACATCCGTAACAAAGATAATTATTCAAAGCGGATACAGAACATCCGACACGTTCAACGTTGCAACGCTTGTTAACTGGCTGAACGCCAACGGCGGCCTGAGCGACGACGGCAACTTGTATTGGTACAAGCCCGCACAGATGATAGACGGACTTGAATTTGAAGGTATGGAGTATTACGCGGGTGATTCTTCCTCCGCCGCAATGCAGGAAAAGATAATGAGCTATGTGCGGCAGGATAAGCATGTTATTCTGACTGTAAAAAACTATGGGCATTATGTTGCCGTTGATAATGCAAAAAGCATTGCGGAAGGTCGTGTTTATATCATGGACTCTCTGAACAATGTTGCGGGAAACGCGGATGTTGCGCTGGATTCCCGTTATCCGTACGTCAGCAGGCTGTGCATCTATGCAGGCAATAATCCCAACGATTCGGACTACATCTCCCGGTGCAGCTTTGAAATGACGCATCTTGAGGCGCAGGTCAAATCAAGCGCAACGCTGTTCTCCCTGCCCTGCGATGCAAGCGCGGGGTTCGGCTCGGTTGCCGTTTCAACCGCCTCTGCCGGCGAAAAGCTCGTTGTAACAGGCGACCTTGTAAACACCCTCGGGCAAAGCTGGCACCAAGTGTTTGTTAACGGTTCGCATCTTTATGTAAAGCAAACCGAAATCGGATTCGTGCGGTTTTTGGATGATATTGAAATTCAGTCCGAAACAATCCCGCAGGGAACTCTCCCTCTCGGAAGGTCATTCGCGCTTACGCAGACCGTTGTTTCGCGGCACAGCATAACGCGCATTGAGGGCAGGTTTGCGGACGGCGACGGGGATACGCTCATGTCCGCCGCGGTGCTGCCGGGCGTTCACGGCGGGTTTGACATATCCGGCACGGCTGTTGACGCCGCACTCCGCTTCGGAAACCTTGCCGCAGGGCATTATGCCTACGAACTTAAAGCGATTGTTACGGCAAGCTCCTCTCTCACAAGCCGAACCAAAACGTTTACGGAGATCCTCGTCTGCCCGTTTTCGATTGAACTTGAGCCGCTGCGCACGTACACAGTCACATTTAAGGACGGAATGACGCGCGAAGTCCTTTCGCAGCAAAACATATACTACGGTTTTTCCGCCGTTGAACCTGCTTTGCCCACACACGACGGTTATGTTTTTTACGGTTGGTCGGAAGACTTTGATAATGTTCGGAGTAACCTTCATGTCTATGCAAATTTCGGCTTGCCTTACCTTATCGGCGATGCGGACGGCAACGGCGCGGTTGAGTTTACGGACGCGCTGAGCATTCTGCGTCGCTCCATGGGTATCAATGTTCCCGGAATCCTGCTCGCCGCCTGTGATGTGAACGGGGACGGCACCGTTGATTCCGTCGATGCACTGATGTTGATGCGGCGGCTGCTTGCGGCACGCGCATTTTGAGCATACGTCGGTTAAATCAAGTTAATTAACAAGCTGCTTTTGCGCGAAATGCGGGGCGTTCGGCTTTGTCTCCGCTGAGCAAAGGCAGCTGTATTTTTTCCATTTTGCACTACATGCTGATTTTTTTCTCACTTTTCGATAGATTATAGATTTTCCTTGACTTCAGTCCCCGTTTCTGATAATATTATACGGACAGATTTGCTTCGGCGTTTTAAACACGATATGCACCGCAGCGAATCAACAAAAATAACACGGAGGAAAACCGAATGAATCTCAGGAAAACTGCTGCACTGCTGCTTTCGCTCATCATGTGCTTCAGCCTCATCCTTCCCGTCGGCAGCTTTGCCGAAGGGACCGTCACCGCTGCCGATAACGCAAAGCGCAGCGAAAATCTGCTTGCTTTTGCCGGCAGACTGCACAACATGACCGAAAAGTATTCCGCTGAATATACAAAAAAAGCAGCGGATACCGACCCCTATGCAAACGGACGAATCATCGTCAAGAGCGCCGAAGAGCTGGACTACACCGGCTCCGTTGCGCATGTAAACGGCTACAATGACTGGCACATTATTCAGTACAGAACTTCCGAAGAAGCGCGCAAAGCGGCCGAAGCTTTTGAGCTTGTAAAGGGCGTTCAGTATGCCGAACCCGATATCGTCATGCAGGCGGATCAGGAACCCGGCGTGAACGAATTCCTCAGCTGGGGCTACGGTGCGGACTATGTTGATGCTTTCAACTACAATGAGTGGATGCTCGACTATGCCGGCGGCGTTGAAAACCTTCCCGAAGTCGTTGTTGCCGTTATCGACACCGGTTACGACAGCGATCACCCCTATCTTGTCGGCAGATCCGTTCCGGGTTATGACTTTGTAAACAACGACAGCAACCCCGAGGATGACCACGGCCACGGTTCCCACTGCGCAGGCACCATCCTTGACGGCAACCTTCCCAACGTCAAAATCATGCCTCTGAAAGTTCTCGATGCCGATGGTTACGGTAATTCCGCAGAGATCATTCTTGCAATGGAATACGCTTCCCTCAACGGCGCGGCTGCGGCAAACCTCAGCCTCAGCGGCCCCTGTGACAACGACCACAATGCATACGTTGAAGTTGTTGCCGAGGGCATGGCACACAACGACATCGTTTACTGCGTTGCGGCAGGCAACAACTACGGTTCCGACGCTTCCACCCGCTGCCCCGCAAACGTTCCCGACTGCGTTACCGTTGCGGCACACGACAGGAACAAGCGTATGGCCGATTTCTCCAACGTGGGCGAAATCGTTGACATTACCGCTCCCGGTGTCGGCATCCGCAGCGTCCGTATGGGCGGCGGCTACACCGAAATGGACGGCACCAGCATGGCGACTCCGCACGTTGCGGCAGCATGCGCACTTCTTAAAACCTTCAACCCCGACATGGGCGCATTCGAAGTTATCAACACTCTCAAGGGTGCTGCCATCGATGTCGGCATCGAAGGCGGCGGCACCGGTATTCTGAACGTTACCGACCTGCTTAAGTTCGACAATGTCATCAACGGCGAAGGCAGCTTCCTGCACTTCACTTCCGCAAGCGAATATCCTTGGAATGCGGATGCAAACTGTGCATTCAGCGGCAATGCGGGCGTGAACAACAGCACTTCCGTCCTCAGCGCAAAAGCAACCCTCGGCGCATATCAGCGCATCAGCTTTGAATACAAAGTCAGCAGCGAACAGAACCACGACTATCTCCGTTTCCTTGCAAACGGCGAAGAACTGTTCTCCGCAAGCGGAAGCCAAAACTGGCAGACCTACACCTGCTACATTCCCACCCACGGTGATGTGCTTCTCACTTGGGAATTCAGCAAGGATGCAAGCGGCGCGGCAGGCGACGACAAGGCCTACATCCGCAACGTTGTGCTTGAGGAAACTCTCAGCTCCGTTATCAACACCGGCAACGGCAACTTCCTGTTCGAGGGCAACAACTATCCCTGGACCGTTGACGGCAATGCTGCAAAGAGCGGCAATGCGGGCGTGAACAACAGCACCTCCGAAATCAGCACCTCCGCAAACATCAATTCCGGACTCACCTTCCGCTTCAACTACAAGTTCGACGGCGGCGCAGGCGATAAGTTCCAGTTTGTTGTTGACGGAAATGTTGTTCTTGAAGTTTCAACCGCATCGGATTGGACTCAGTACGATTACCTCATTGAAGAAAGCGGCGACCACACCTTTGCTTTCCGCTATGTTAAGGACGGCAGCGGTGCGGCGGGCAGCGACTGCGCATGGGTCAAGGAAGTTAACCTGCTCTACACCCTCGAATCCGCACTCAACGTTCCCGGCGGCGAGCTGAACTTCACCTCCGCGGGCAGCTATCCCTGGGCGGTTCTCGATGACTATGCAAAGAGCAGCAACGAGGGCGTGAACAACAGCACCTCCGCAATCTCTCTCAGTCTTACCATGAGCGCGGGCGAAACCCTCACCTTCCGCTACAAGGTCAGCAGTGAACAGAACTACGACAAGTTCATCTTCACCGCAAACAGCACTCAGGTATTCTCAAAGTCCGGCAGCCTTGCATGGGAGGAATACACCTACACCGCAGCAACCTCCGGCACCTACAACTTTGAGTGGAAATACACCAAGGACGGCAGCGTCAACCGCAACGATGACTGTGCATATCTTGACGATGTTGAATATCATTCCAATGCGATCCCCGGCGATTCCGACGGCGACGGCACCGTTACCGTAAGCGATGCACTGCTTGCAATGCGCTATGCAATGGGCACCGTTACAAACATCAATGTGAATGCAGCCGATATTGACGGCGACGGCAATGTTACCATCACCGATGCCGTAACGATCCTCCGCATGGCAATGACCGCATAACCTTGACTCGACCGAATCGGTTCGGTTGAATCGAACTTAACCTACCGACAGGGACTGCTCGCAGACATGCGGGCGGCCCCTGTTTTTTGATTATGGTTCCACGAATAAGTTTTATTTCCCGGGAAATACAGCTTCGTTTCCCGAGCCCGGCTCAGACTTTTCTCAATCACGGCTTTTTTAAGAAAACGGCTCTTTAATTCGGCGGCGAAATGCGTTATAATAGAATACCGGTTCAAACCGCAGGCATTCAAATGCACATATCACTCTGAAAGGGTTCAAATAAATGGCAGCAACAGGTTCAAACGGCGCAAAGAGACGCTCCGGACGGGGCTCCGCAGGGCGCAGCGAACAGCGGCCCGCTTCCGCTTCACGAAACGGAAAAAAGCAAAGCGGCAAATCCGCCGATTCGGCCGATACCAAGCGCGAGATAATCGGAGTCGTGCTTATACTTGTCGGCATCATACTCGGCATATTCTGCTATGCCCCCCGTTCGTCCCAAGGGGTCATTGCGGCAATTGTGCCTCTGCTTTTCGGCATTTTCGGCATCGGAATGTATGCAGTGCCCGTGCTTTGTGCGGCACTCGGAGTTTGTGTTATCGCAATTCGAAAGGACAATTCCCGCACGGGCACGATCGTTTGCGCAACCGCTGCCGCATTTGCGCTGCTTTCGTTCATTCACCTTGCCGAATATGCAAAATTGTTTCCCGCCATGAGCTTCGGAAAGGCTGTTTCCCATGCATGGTCCGAAGGCAGCCGCCTGCGCAGCGGCGGAGGTTTTTTCGGCGGAAGCCTTGCATACCTTTTTGCAAAGTTGTTCGGCGTCACGGGCGGATGTGTTGCACTGGCGGGCATTGATATTATCATGCTGCTTGTTATCACAGGGCTTTCCCTCCGAAAAACGGGCAAAAAGCTTGCCGAAAGCGTTGCGGAGGCTCACGCCGTTTCGCGTGCCCGCCGACAAACCGAGCTTTACAACGAAAAACTTGACGACACCAAACCCGAGAGAGGGCGCAAAAAACAAAGCTCCTCCAACGAGCCGCAGTTTGACGAGGACGGATTCCTTGTTCATTCCGGAAAACCGCTCACGGCGGGGGACAGCGATTACGGGACGGAAAGCGGCGAACAGGTTTCCTCCCTTGCAAAACGCAGCAAAGCCCGCAAAAGGCAGGAAGCGGAGATGTCCGCACGTTCCGAAAACGGGAATACGGCGGGCATTGCCGACGAATCCGCCGACATGTCCGATTTCACCGCACGGCGCACCCCGCAGAAGCGCAGGCCTTTCGGCACCGCAAAAAACAATGATGAACTTGAGTTTTTCCCCGTTTCGGGGCCGCTCAAAACAACAAAACCTCAGAAGCACAGGCGCAGCGGAACACGTGAACTGAAAACAAGCGATTTTGTTCCCTCCGATGTTGATGTTGACAACGGGTCTCGGGAGGATTTTCCTTCCTACGGCGATGAACATATTGACATTCCGATGAACCTTTCCTATGCCGATGTTGAACGCGACGAAGAGGGCTTTGCTCCTCCGACAGCGGATGACAACATGCCTTTCGAGCCGGATTATTCCAACGAGTCTTCCGATTCGGCTGTTTCCGCGTCGGAAGAGCCGTTTGACAGCCCCGCCGCCGGAGATTCAACCGAAGCCGATGATGACTTCCTGCGCGGCATTCCGGTGACACGCATGGAAGACATTCCGCCGCAAAGCATCACGGAACAGTCCGAAACGGCGCAAAGCGGCTTTTCCGCAGAACGCAAATCAACACCCGTCGGCGGCAATGATTCTTCACAAGGCGGCAGTCCCTCGGGAAACACCGTCTCCTCCGTCGTTCCCGCCGCCGTGATCGAATACCAACGGCCGCCGTACAGCCTTCTGCGCCTGCCCGACCCTGCCGCAGCGGTTGCATCCGAATCGCCGACGGAGAAGGCGAAGGTGCTTATCGAAACGCTAAACAGCTTTAATATTTCCGCACGAATCGTTAATATCAGCGTCGGCCCGGTGATAACAAGGTTCGAGCTCCAGCCCGCACAGGGAATCCGCGTGAACCGCATCACGACCCTGAGCAACGATATTGCACTTGCGCTTGCTGCTCCGCGTGTCCGTATCGAAGCGCCGATACCCGGAAAATCAGCAATCGGCATTGAAATTCCGAACAAGGATACCGCACCCGTGTACCTCCGCGATGTGCTTGAAACGCGTGAATTCAACACTGCAAAATCCCCGCTCACAATGGGCTTGGGCAAGGATATTGCGGGCAAAGTCGTGCTTGCGGATCTTGAAAAAATGCCGCATATGTTGATTGCGGGTCAAACGGGCTCCGGTAAATCCGTGTGCATCAACTGCATCATATTGAGCTTGATCTTCAAATCCGCACCTAAGGATGTTCGAATGATCCTCATCGACCCGAAAGTCGTTGAGCTGTCCATCTTCTCCGCGCTTCCGCACCTGTTCTGTCCCGTTGTTACCGAACCGAAAAAAGCGGCGGGCGCACTGCGCTGGGCGGTTACGGAAATGGAGCAGCGTTACGGCAAGATGGGAAAAGTCAACGCCCGCGACATCTACCGCTATAATGCCATGCAGGAGCGTGAGGAGGATAAGTGGCCGCGCCTTGTTATCATAATCGATGAGCTTGCCGACCTTATGATGGTTGCTTCAAAGGATGTTGAAGAATCCATCTGCCGCATTGCGCAGCTCGGCAGAGCATGCGGCATTCACCTTATCGTTGCAACTCAGCGGCCGTCCGTTGATGTTATAACAGGCCTTATAAAAGCCAACATTCCCTCGCGAATTGCGTTTGCCGTTTCAAACGGCACGGATTCCCGCGTTATTATGGACGCAAGCGGTGCGGAAAAGCTGCTCGGCAAGGGCGATATGCTTTTCCATGCGAACGGCGCAAGCAAGCCCACACGCGCACAGGGTGCGTTTGTGTCGGATGAAGAAGTTGAAGCGATTCGCGACTTTTTCCTTCAGAATCAGGTGGCTGCTCCGTCATATGACGAAAGCGTGTTAAGCGAAATCACCGGCGGCGGGGGAGGGCTCGGCCAAGGCAACGGCAAGCAGGATGACGATCTGCTTCCCGATGCGGTGCGGCTCGTTGTTGAAAGCGGCACGGCCTCCATTTCAATGATTCAGCGCCGGCTGCGCGTCGGCTATGCGCGTGCGGCAAGGCTCGTTGACATCATGGAACAAAACAAATTCGTGAGCGAGCCGGACGGTGCAAAGCCCCGAAAGGTGCTCATTGATGCAGCCGAATACAACCGCATATTCGGCGGAAATCTGCAAAGCGGCTCCCCCGGGAGCGGAAAGGATACTGATTAAGTGAACAGCGATAAATTATATTCAAAATGCCCCCGTGTCGGTCTCGTCTCCCTCGGATGCAGCAAAAATGCCGTGGATTCCGAAATTCTGTTGGGCGAACTTAAGTCACGCGGGTTCGAAATCGTTAACGATGCCGCGCAGGCGGAAATCATTATCGTTAACACCTGCGGCTTTATCGAAAGCGCAAAGACGGATTCCATAGACACGATTCTCGATATGGCGCAATATAAAACCGCAGGCAGCTGCAAACTGCTTGTTGTCACGGGTTGTTTGAGCCAGCGTTACGGTGATGAGCTTGCGCGGGAACTGCCCGAGGTTGACGTTTTCAACGGCGTAAAAAACTATCCCGCTCTTGCGGAGCGGCTTGCAGGAATCTGCGGAGTTGAGCCCGCGCCCGAAAGTGCGAATGCCGCGGCGTGCTGCGGCATCCCGAAGCGACTGCTCACGACCCCGTCATATCGCGCATATCTGCGCATTGCGGACGGCTGCGACAATCGCTGTACTTATTGCGCGATCCCGCTGATTCGCGGCGGCAGAGTCAGCACCCCCATGGAGACCCTTCTTGCCGAGGCTGAACAGCTTGCAAAAAGCGGGGTCACGGAGCTGACCGTTATTGCGCAGGACACTTCGGCATACGGCATTGACCTTTACGGAAAACCCATGCTGCGTGAACTGCTTGAAAAACTGACCGAAATTGAGGGGCTGCATTGGGTTCGCGTGCTTTATGCCTATCCCAACACCGTCACGGAAGAACTTGTTGACGCAATGTACCGCAACCCGAAAATCTGCAATTATATCGACATTCCGATTCAGCATATCTCGGCACATATGCTGCGCGACATGAACCGCCACGGCAGCGCGGAACACATCCGCGAAATCACGGACTATATCCGCCGCAGTGCTCCCGGGTTCATTCTCCGCACAACCGTCATGCTCGGCTTTCCCGGCGAAACCGAAGCGGATTTTGACGAGCTTATGCATTTCATGGCGGAACATCCTTTCGACAGGGTGGGCGCATTCACCTATTCCGCCGAGGACGGCACACCTGCCGCCTCCATGCCGAACGCAGTCGATGCGGAAACCGCCGAGCAGCGACTTGACAGGCTCATGCGTCAGCAGATGAAGATCTCCCTTGAGCTGAACCGCGCAAGAATCGGCACCGTTGTTGAAGCCCTTGTTGACGGCGCGGACGAAGAATTCCTTTTCTGCCGTTCCTACGCCGAAGCAGCCGATGTTGACGGAATCATCAAGGTTCCGCATTGCGGAAACCCCGTTCCCGCCGGAAGTTATGTCAGCATCAAAATCACCGGCGCGGATTATTACGACCTCTGCGGTGAATTGGTGCCGTCCCTTTAAAACTGTTATGCGGTAAGCCGGCACCGCCCCTTAAAACTGTTACGGAGAAACAAAAATGAACCTTCCAAACAAGCTTACAATGCTTCGCATGCTTATGATACCGCTCTTTATCGCATGCTTCTATCTGCCCGAAAGCTGGCTTATCGGCACGCTGAACGGCGTTCCGCTGCTGCTCAAATACGTTCTTGCAGCAGTGGTTTTTCTGCTTGCCTATGTTACGGACACGCTGGACGGGCGCATTGCGCGCGCACGCGGCCTTGTTACCGACTTCGGCAAACTGATGGATCCGACGGCGGACAAGCTGCTCACCTCCGCCGCACTCATCATGCTCTGCCGATTTGAAGTCATGAGCTTCGGCAATTTCCTGATGCCGGTGTTCACATTCATCATCATTGCGCGGGAAATCTTCGTCAGCGGCATCCGCCAGCTTGCCGCAGGCAAAGGCATTGTTATTGCCGCAAAAGCCATCGGCAAGGCGAAAACAACGCTGCAATTTGCCGCAATCCTTATTACCCTGCTTTGCGGACCCGTGTTCACGGCAATAGGCATTCCCGTGGATTTCGTGCTTATCTGCGCCGCCGCTGCGCTGACGGTCTGGTCCGGAATCGACTACACCGTCGGAGCCAAGGATCTTTTCAAAAACAGGTGAGCGTTCGCCGCATCTCAACATGATTAATGCTTTTAAATCAGCCCCGATTTTTTCGCGGGCTGATTTTGTTCGAAAATATTCCGAATACTTTCTTTCATGAAAAAAGCTTCAATTAATTGTCTTTTTATCCATGACCGACTCTAAATCGGCTTTTCTTTTAAGAACGTTTTTTAATCCCGTTTTCCGTGTTCAAACCGCAGTCGGTTCAATTTCGCAGTGCTTTTTAATTATATTATTTTTTGATGTTGATACACAGTGTAAATCATGGTAAAATTATTTTTGTATGATAAGCAATCCCCAAAATGAGTGCGATCTTAACTTTCGTCAAAAGGTCTTGATTTGCATTCCGTAGAAGTTGCGCTTGTTATATGGTATATCGGAAAGGAGAGCTCCTTGTTTTATTTAATTCGGTAATTAATTCAACCTATCCCGATGTCCCCAAAATGTAAATTACGAAAGAGGTCTAAGATGAAAAAAAGTACAAAAATCACAATTATCGCGATGTCGCTCGTTATTGCACTGCTTATTGCGGCAGTGGGCGTGCTTTGGTATTCGCTGAACACCGCCGAAACGTTTGCGAACCGCAGCCGAACCGATATAGCTCTCGGCAAGTATGAGATTCTGCGCGACCGCAGTGCTTCCTCCGAAAAGTTCCTTGAAGCCGCAAAAGCCAAAGATTATGACATCATAATCTTTTCAAAGGAACAGACACTTGCTCTCGGGGAAAAAATCAAAGAGCTGTTCCCCGACGGCAATGCCGACAGCAGGCGTTTCACCATTGGAATTGAAGATGTTATGCCGAATGACCTTACAAAGCTCTTCAACGATGAAATGTTCTCAAACCTTGAAATTTCCGGTTCGTATTGCGGTGTGATCATTGATTTTGACAGTGTCCCCGGTGCATCCATGACGGTAAGCCCCTACGCGCCCTCCTACTCCGGCAGCATCATTGTTGAACAGGCTGCAAAGAAGTTTTCGGATGAGCTGCTGTCCCAAATTCTGCATAACAGAAATTTCGAAGACAGTCCCGAGGCGGCTTCCGACGGTTTGAACTGACCGAACCCGCCTTCTCCGCTTCAAACATCCTTTGTGTGAAGGATACGCGCAAAGCCCGAAGCAATTTATCATTTTAACAATGAACAAAAATCCGAAAAGCCGTGCCGCATCGGCAGCATTGTTTTTCGGATTTTTTTGTTTTCGTTTTTATCGGCTTCGGTGCGCTCACCGTTCAAACGCCTGCACGGTTCTTTCCGGCTTTTTTTCGGTTTTTTTACCCACGCTCTTAAGCGCACGGATATTCCGCATCATATACAGCAGGAACGAAAAGCACATCATCGCCGTGCAGATGATTATCAGCGTGTCCGACAGCGCAGGAGCAATATTATAGAACACAACATGTGCAATCATCAGCGTGTATAAAAGAAAAGTCGTCAGCTTGCCGTGCCATTCCGCCGCAAGAACCTTTCCCGTGCGGCGAATTACGGCAATGCCCATGCAGCCGGTGACGATTTCCTTCACGATTAGCAGAACGCAGGGAAACAGCAGGTTGCCGAAGCGCGTCAATAGGCAGGCAAGCATCACAATTTGTGTGAGTTTATCCGCAATCGGATCGAGCGCCTTGCCGAGGTCACTCCCCATTCCGAATCTCCGCGCAATAAAGCCGTCCGCAATATCCGTTGCGCCCGAAAGCAGCAGCACCCATGCCGTTGCGGAATAATCCTTCCGAACAAGATACAGCCACGCAAGTGCAGGAACAAGCAAAAGCCGGAATGCGGAAAGCACATTCGGCACGGTCAGAATCTTGTTTTTGTAAATTTCGTTTTTGCGGGCATCATCCGCCTCGTTGTTTTTCATACTCTCCTCCCGCCGGTTCATCCTTTTTCTTTCGGGCTTTTTCGTCGAACATACGCTGCCCGGGCTTTTCTCTGCATTTCCTTTTTCGCATTGATTATATGCCGCCTGCCGCAACGTTGTATCAATTCAACATCAACGCTCGTTAAAAAAAGCAGATATCATCTTTTTAAGGAAATTATCCCTTTTTCAGTCTTTCTCGACGGGGAAGGATTCATTCTTTATTTTTAATTTTTTTGCTCAAACGCAGCGGATTCCGCAGCCTTCGGCCGAACGTTATTTAAGTTTCGGATTCGCTGTTCGACATTTGCTCCGCATACCTTTCATCGCCCCACCATTTCGGCATCAGCTCATTCAAAGTAATCGTCTCACGCGTTTCGTAGTCAACAAGAATTTCCGCATCTTTGTTGCGCGGGGACAGCTGCATGAAAAACTCGCGGCACGCACCGCAGGGCATTCCGCTTCCGCCGCCGCAGGGCGGTGCATCACGGAACGCGATCATGCGTTTCACAACAGTCTGCCCGCTGTTCACAAACATATTCAATGCTGCAACGCGCTCCGCACAAAGGTTCATCACACCGCTGCAGCTTTCAATGCAGAATCCCGTGAAGATCTCTCCGTTTTCGCTTTCAAGTGCGCAAACAACATGATGCGCATACACAAACGGCGTAACATCCTCCGGATGATATTGTTCCTTTGCTTTAAGGTACAGTTTTTCCCAAATATCCATATCAATAATACCTCTTAACTCTCCCAACGATTATCAGTCGCGGTTGTCCGCCGTATAAACTATGCAGCCTATGCCCGCAATCATTGAAAAAAGTATTGCGCCGCCCATTCCGTCCGTAACAGCCGAACCTGCAAAAAAGCCTGCAATTCCGGCAAGTATCATGATAATTACCGAAACTGTTGTTCTGAGTTTTTTCATATGCTTCTCCTTATTTTTGAATTGCGTTTTCCGTCACGGCTCATTTTCGGGCCGAAAAGGAAGAATCAAAGACCGATCCCCGAAGGAGCTGACCATCGGGGATCGTTTTCAGTTACCAGAGTTTGACTCCGTCGATTTCGACATCCGTTTGTTCAAAATCCGGAATCGAATCACTTATCACCCAGTTATGCTCACGCATATGCCTGATAAACTCACATGCAAGTCCAACCTTGTAGTTTCGCACATAGTATGATAGATCCCCAGGCCATACCCATGTGCCGTCCGTTAAGAATGATGGCGTTCCGGCAATCCCTTTTTCCGGATTTAATACGTCATTGCATGTTCCGCAACACACTATAAGGACTTTACCCATGTCAAGATAAGAGCATATTCTCTCAACATCCTCAGCTTGACTTAAAGTGTTGACCGCTTGTTCAAGTGAAGGATCATGCTCATCACCATGTGGCATTTCCCTAAAAAAGCCTTGTCTCCTCAAGTTCATATCACTTGCCTCCTTTCTTAGTATAAGGTGAGTATACTATCCATTTTCCCGTATTGCGATAAGGCGTTGGCCCTATAACCATTTTTCCACCGGGAAGTATCCATAATGTGTTTGACGGTGCTTTAACCTTCACCCCGAGCTTGTTAGCTAAGTTTTGGGCAAATCCCGCCGTTTTTTCACCTGTGCGACAAGAAATCAAGCGTATCGCACCGCGATGCTTATACTCGCTGTCATGTCGCAACAGATTTGACAATCTCCGATGATCCATCTCTCTGAAAGCACCATTGTGCATTATGGCAACGGTATCCGAAGTGCCGTGGATTACCACATCAGTGAATCCCGCCTCAGGCTTGATATACTTCGCTGCCTTCGCAAGATTGTCGCCGGTGCCTTTTCCAACATATACTGGAGACGCAGCGACAGCTTTTAGTCCGGCTGTTGATCCAAATCCACCATGAATACCAGCTCCCATTACTCGCTCACCGCCTTTCGGTGAACGGTCATGTATTCGCTGTCGAATTGCAGGATCTCGATCCCCGCCTGTCTGTACTTGTCAAAGACGGATTCGGGTGCTGCGCCGTAAACGACAATGGTTTTCGGTTTCAGCTTTTTGACGGTGTGCTCGAGGCCTCGAGCGAAGAACTCGCGTTCGCGTTGGATCTTGATGCATCCGTGGGATCCAACGGCGATCGCATCTCCCTTAGGGACACCGTCGCAGCAGATATCGAAGGTACGCTCATCGCTCCAGCGAACATTTGCGATGACAGGGATGCCGTTTTTCTGTAGCCAATGACCGATCGCTCGGCTGCGATAGATGTTCCACTGCTGCATCACCAGCGGCATATCGCGATATAGGCTGAAATCTGGTGAGATGCATCCTTTATACTGCTTCAGTATAGGGAGATACCTGTTCGGGTTGTTCCACAGTCGCTCAAATGCGGCGTCATCCTCATAAAAGCAGACCCAGCAATCATGATCATCGCTTTTTAATGCCTTGGAGAACAGGATCAGCTTATTCGGAATGCTGCTTTCCGGCATAATGCGAGGGATCTCAAGATCGCCGTCGTAGGTTGCGTCTTTTACTAAAAAGGCGCGGAAAACATCTCTGCACCCGCTTCGGGTGCTGTTAATCAAAGACATATTATTTTTTCCAAAGCGGCACAAGCGTCAGGGTATAGGTGCCTTTTTTCAGATTTACCCTGCGGCCGCGCCGGCGGAAATCACAATGCCGTTCGCTAGATCACGAGCAGTGATAACCGGAGGCGCAGCGTCCTAATTCCGAAAACTTGGATATTTTCGAAAAATGTTGACAATTCCTCCGGTATCGCATATAATGATCATGCTAGATCACGAGTAGTGATACTCGGAGGCAAAGGCATTTCGTAGGCAGTTACCCCTCAGACGAGGCTGAAATCGTAGAGCCGATTGCTCCTGTTGAAGAGGAGTTCGATCTTGAACTTCCGGCAGAGATTGAGAAGTGTATCGTCACTGTAGAAGAAATCGAGGTTGTCTTGGTTGATATCAGCCAGTTCTCGACATACAGCGGCGAATACACCGCCACCAAGAGTACTGAATACACCCGCTATTTTCTCGATAATATCGCGGTACCCGGCACCACCAACACCATCACAATTGAATGCAGCGGTGTTGCGAAGGTCGGCTATGAGGTGGAGGATATTGAAATCAAGGTGGATAACGACAGCCTTAAGATCTACATTTCGTTGCCAGAAGCACAGATCCTCGACAACTATGTGATTTGGGACCCCGTCAAATGCCAGGAGGAGAATAACATTCTCAATCCTATAGATTTCGAGCAGTACCAGGGTATTATTTCTGAAATCGAAACCGCGGGTCTGGCTCTTGCTGAAGCGGATGGCATCTACCAAGATGCTGAAGCAAACATGGGAACCATCATCTGCAATTTCCTCTCCGGCTTTGCGGACTATGAGATTGTGTTCCTGTAACCCGTAATCCCACGATGATTTATTATTAAAAATTCAACACATGGGTGTGTTGCGTACACTCCCACACATCACAGGAGGTTCAATATGAGCAAGTATAAGGTAGAGTTCAAAGCATTCAAATCCGGCGATTGGTATACCAAGACGGATACCGACAGCAGAGCCGCTGCTTTCTCCGTTGCCAAGATCGGCAACTATGGCCGTGCCTGTCGCCTGACAGATACCGAGTCTGGTGAGATCCTATTCGAGACACCCGAAGATCCCGATTTCAAGGCGGTTAACGGTGATGTAAGTAAGTTTTAATTATATGGATGTATGAATATGGCTAAAAGAGCAACTGCGACCAATTGGGAAGCAATCACCCGAGATGATGAAGGGGCGATGGTTAATATCGATTTTGATTGCCTCCATTGCGGATACTCTACCGGCGTTTTCATTTCTGTAGGTGCGAGTGGCGTTGGCTGCTTGGATGGCAGCTGGGAAACCGATCAGAGCTGTCCGATCTGTGATGAAGATGTCATCGTTGAGTGCCACTAAGCATCAGAGGAGGATAGGTGGTGTTTGAAATAATCTGTACCGTCCTGTTCGTGTAGCTATTCATTAAGGTGCTTGGCCTTGTATTCAAGGTGGCGTGGAGTCTTACAAAAGTGCTTGCAACGATTCTTTTCGCAATGGCACTACCCGCATTGATCTTGTGTTTCGTTTTTGCAGGAGGACTTCTCCTACTGATTCCGGTTGGATTGCTGGGACTGGCCTTCGCACTTTTGAGTACATAACGCATTTACAGGACAAGCCCCTCGTTACTTTTTATGGTAGCGAGGGGCTGTTTTTGCTTTCACTTGCACAGGCTATATTTTTGTCTCTGCTGACTATCAGTTGTATAACGAATAGCGGTTGTTTAACGAATTAAAAGCACAATATGCGGTGGTTGGCGGATTGCCACACCCGGAAAACGCACACTATCATGGAGTCAGTAATGAAAAATGCGTTGCAAAGTCAGGAAAATGCAATATTTTCTGCAAAACAGGCATAAAAAAGCAGCTACCGTAACTGACACGATTGTATCAATTACGGTAGCTATTATGGTGCGGTTGATGGGACTTGAACCCATACGGTCTCCCATACGCCCCTCAAACGTACGCGTCTGCCTGTTCCGCCACAACCGCATTTTTCACTGCGAGAGATATTATAACGCTTTCCGATGCATTTGTCAACACAAATTATGTCCGAAAGTCAATATATTTTTAAAGCTGTGCAAATTTCCGCCTTTTGCCCTTTTGCAGGGTGCAAAACGTGCTGCGTTTATGTTATAATATAGGCACAGCAAACCCTTGTTTCAGGGTCGTTTTACGAATAATATCGGGAGGTTGGGGCGATTTTCGGCTTTTACTGCGCAATTCCGTCCGAACCGGAAAGGGAACAGAACATGCAAAAAGATAAAGCACTTGAAATGGCACTCGGTCAAATCGAAAAGCAATACGGCAAGGGTGCAATTATGCTGATGGGAGATGCCGCCTCAAGGATTCAGGTTTCCGTCATTCCGACGGGCTGCATTGAGCTTGACGCAGCTCTCGGCGTCGGCGGCGTTCCGCGCGGAAGAATAGTTGAAATATACGGGCCGGAATCCTCCGGCAAAACCACCATTGCGCTGCATATCATTGCCGAAGCGCAAAAAATGGGAGGTATGTGCGTTTTTATCGATGCTGAACATGCGCTTGACCCCGTTTATGCCGAAAAGCTTGGCATCAGCATGGACAAGCTCTATGTTTCCCAGCCGGACAACGGCGAACAGGCACTCGACATTGCGGATGCACTCGTTCGCAGCGGCGCGATCGACGTTATCGTTGTTGACTCCGTTGCGGCTCTCGTTCCCAAAGCCGAGCTTGAAGGCGACATGGGTGATTCTCACGTCGGCTTGCAGGCAAGGCTCATGAGCCAGGCATTGCGCAAGCTTGCCGGCGTTGTCGGAAAATCCCGCACCTGTGTTATTTTTATCAATCAGCTCCGCGAAAAAGTTGGTGTTATGTTCGGCAATCCCGAAACCACCACAGGCGGCAAGGCGCTGAAGTTCTTTGCCTCCATCCGTTTGGACGTCCGCAAAATCGACACGCTGAAACAGGGCAATTCGCCCGTCGGAAACCGCACGCGCATCAAAGTCGTTAAAAACAAGGTTGCGCCGCCTTTCCGCGTTGCCGAGTTCGACATTATCTACGGTGAAGGCGTTTCTAAGGAAGGTTCCATTCTCGATATGGGCGTTGCAAACAAAATCATCACAAAGACCGGCGCATGGTTCTCCTACGGCGATATCCGCATCGGACAGGGCAGGGAAAACGCACGCAATTTCCTGCGCGACAACCCCGAGCTTTGCAAAGAAATCGAAAAGAAGCTCCGCGACCTTATCGAAACAGCCCATGACGAAACCGCTCCCGTCAGCGAGGACGAGCCCTATTCCGAGGATGAATAATCCAAAAGCAACCCGCGCTTTATGCCGTGCATACCGAAAACATGCCGGCTGACGCTCCGGTTAAAGTCCCGCAGTTAAATTTTCAATTACAAAAGCTCCGCAGCAGGTATTTCGGCCGTGCGGAGCTTTTTCGCATTTTATCCGTTTTATTCAAATTCGAATTCTCAGCCCAATCCGAGTGCGGCACGGAGTATCAGCACGGCGTCCGAAAGCGTGACGTTTCCGTCCCCGTCCGCATCGCAGAGCGCGGCAGTTTCGGGCGAAAGCTCTGCCGTTCCGAGTGCGCACCGCATCACGAGCAGCGCATCCGCCGCCGTCACAACGCCGTCCCCGTCCGCATCGCCGGGAACATCCGATTCGCCGCTGTCAACGAAAATCCACCCGCTTTGCGTCTGCGTCGGCACGGGATATTGATCGTCGTCGGTCATCATATAATTAAATTTCTTAACTTCAACACGGATTTCGGAATCCTCCGCAGCGCCTGCAAGCACGGTAAAATTCATTGTGTGAATAATGCCGTTGTTTGCCTGCGTCATGCCTTCATTGCCCGGGTACAGCACGCCGAGGCTGATCCTGCCGGGCATGGATGTGTCCAGATGGTTAAGCGTGTTTTCCCAATCTATCGCGCTGCCGCGGGTCACGGAATTCAACTCCAACGCCTCCGGATCATACCAAACCGTGACTGCAAGCGCATGTGCAAGATAGTCTTCGCCTTCAATGCAAAGATTGATGTCTGCCGATTCACCCGCCGCCGCCGCTGCCGTGTCCGCATAAAAAAGCACCGTCTCCGTGTTTATCCTGAGTGCGTCGGCACTCGCCGCCGCAGGACGAACAAAGCCGCACAGAACCGCTGCGGCAAGAATGATTGCAGCAGCAAGAAGTCCTGCAAATCCGCATTTTGCTTTCTGTATTTTTCCGTTTGTCATCTGATTTTGAACCCTCCCCGTGACTTTGCACTTATTCTATCTTTTTTTTGCATGATTTGCAACACCCTTCAACAAAAACCTCGCCCCCGCAGTTGCCCGCAGGGACGAGGCCAGGAAGAAATCCCGCTGTTCTGTTAATGGGGGAGGGGAATCATGCATCAGGGTGATCAATCCTCTACCGTTATTTTGCATTCGTAATTCATATAATTGCCCCTTTACGTTCAAATTTTTCTGTCTGTAAAATTCCGATTTGTTTGTTCCATAAAATTCATTTTAGTCGCTTCCAAACTTGCTGGCGGCGAACAGCATTTTATGCTGTTTGCGGACGGCAAGTCCACAAGGGATAAACGTGCAAACGTCGCAAGGGGTGCAGTCCCTTGTTCGAAACGGAGTGACGCAAAACAGCCCGGACATTCGAGTGCCCGGGCTGTAAGCCTCGCAGAGCGCACATACAGGGCTTTCCCCTGTATAGAAGTGCGCCCTTTGATTCAAAGGGATTCTTTCAGAATCGTTAGATCGGTTGATAGTCATCAGAGATACTTTCCATTCCCCACAAGAATGGAGCAGATGATAATTCATTTCCATTCAACAGATCAACCAATCGTTCATCACATTTTAGTTCGTTAATGTCAAACTTTTCGGGAACTCCGATTTTTATACACTCTCGTAGTTTTACATCATAACCATCGGTGTCAAACTGCTTTGTCATCAAAACAATATTATGACCGCCATAGGATTTCACTTCATCAGAATCCGAACATGATTCATAACGAATACCATCAAAATCCTCATCGTTGCGTACCCACTGTAATAAAAGTTGAGGGATTATATATTCTTCAATGAATCTTGCTCCGTGATGTTGTACTACAACCGAACAAGCTGCTCTCAGTGGATAAGTATAAATGTATTTTAGCAAATATTTACGAACTGCTTCTTTATCATTCTCATTGTGAAACCAACAGAAAAAACTATGCTTTAGCGGCATTAACTTTTCAGAAAAATCAATGAATTTGAGACGATTTTCTTCTTCCTGTGGAATACTGAATTTTGCAATGGCAAACTTTTCGGGTTTTCCACATTCGTGCCATGCAAGCTCTGCCTGTGACGCTAAATATAGACACGGATGACCAGGCATACTATAACGTTCAGTGCCTATTAAATAATTCATGCTATATGGTATGTGGAATAATTCTTTTCTTTCAAGGGGGAATGGATTGCTTCCAATGCCTCTTATTCGGTAGTATACATCCATATGATATGCTCCGGAATAGCGTTGCATAAGTTGCGGCTTCATAGTATCAAATACTCTGAAAGCCTTAGTGGATGCCTGAACAATTCTCCCATTGCCATATAATCTTAAAACATCTACAATGTCGGAAGCGTTGGTGCTGATTTCATCAATATAATCAGCAATCATTTTGCACATTTCGTTTCCAACAAGGGGATTATCTTCAACAGCAATGGACTGTCTTACATCATTGATGTAATCTTGAAAATTGCTGTCAAGAAAATCTGCCATACTCTGTGTACCACGTCTTAGGTGACAACGGTATTTTTCAAGTAATTCTAATATTTTATCCATACAGTAACCTCTTTGTGGCAATAAATAAAGGCGACCTAAGCCGTCTTTATTATACCATATTTTTATGAATTTTTCAATTTAGGAGCACTTTATCACCAAGGCTTATCTTCATAGGGCGTATCCTCAACACCCTCCGCATTCAGATTGGCAACCATGCGGTCGAGCTTGCCCTTCCACATTTTCTTGAACCACTCGGTATGTCCGAACCACTTAACAAGTGTGGGACTAATTGCATAGTAGGTACGGATAAATGCTCTGCCATACCAAGTTTCGGCAAGAGTGTACTTTTGTGCACAATAGGCCGTTTTTATAATATATTTTCTTAGTAAGCACATTTTTTACTCCTTTTTCGGTGCGGAGGGTGAAATTTCCCGAAATTTGCCGTTCTGCATGTCACGCGGTTCGGTGAGCGGCGGGCTGTTCTCCGCTTCGGACTGCTGCGGTGCGGTTCGGCCGAGCCATCTGTAATAAAGCGACCTGCTGACGCCGAATTCCGCCGCAATATCCGCACTTTTCATCCCCGTTCGGGCAAGTTCTTCCGCACGGGAACGAAAATCCGGCGGGATTTCGATTGCATGCCGCCCGAAAGCAACGCCGCGCGCCTTTGCTGCCGCAATGCCCTCCGCCTGCCGCCTGCGGATGTTTTCGCACTCCGTTTGGGCAACGTAGGACAAAATTTGCAGCACAAGATTCGATATGAACAGCCCCGTCAAGCCCTCATCGCGGCGGCGTGTATCCAACAGCGGCATGTCAAGCACAACAATATCCACACCTTTTTCGGACGTCAGGTATTGCCACTGTTCAATTATCTCCCGATAGTTTCTGCCGAGTCTGTCAATGGAATGCACAAAGAGCGTGTCCCCGCGGCGAAGCCTGCGCAGCAGCTTTTTGTATTGCGGACGTTCAAAATCCCTTCCGCTCTGCTTGTCCGCAAATATATATTCCGGTCGAAGCCCCGCATTGCACATTGCCGCAAGCTGCCGCGCTTCGTTCTGTTCCCTGCTTGAAACGCGAACATAGCCGTATTGCCTCCCGCCGCGATGTTCCGTTTTTCCGTTTTTATGCATTTTTATGTTCCTCCGATGTTCTGCAAAGAATCACTTCCCTTATTATAGCGAAAGTGCGTAACTGCCGTTTGCGGAACGGATATACCGGATATTATTTCGTTTTTATGCTGTACGCGTTTTTGTACACTTGACATCGGTTTAATGCACTTGTATAATAGGATGGAGTGTCTATATGCTGCCGTATTCTCGGCACCGCTGCGACACATTAACATAAATCGGAGGTGAAATTCTGTGGCTTTTGATGCTTTATATATAATTCTTCCGGTCGCTGCTGCCATTTTCGGCGCAGGCGGCGGAGTATTCGTAAAAAATATATATGACAAGAACAGTGCAGAATCCAAGGTCGCCAAGGCGGACGAGATGGTCAAAAAAATGATCACCGACGCACAGAAGCGCGCCGAAACACTGAAAAAAGAGACCATTCTCGAAGCGAAAGAAGAAGTCTACCGCCTTAAGACCGAGAATGAGAGGGAAAGCAAAGAAAGGCGGAGCGAATTGCAGCGCGCGGAGCGCAGACTTCAGCAAAAGGAGGAAAGTTTCGACAAAAAGCAGGATACCCTTGAGCAGCGCGAGCAGCAGCTTGCAAAGCGCATCAAGGCGATCGATGCAAAAGAAGCTTCCGTCAGCAAGCTTTATGACGCACAGCAGCAGGAACTTGAACGCGTTGCGGGCATGACGCAGGACGAGGCGAAGGACGTGCTTCTCAACAACGTTGAAAAAGAAGCAAGGCACGAGGCTGCGCTCATCATTCGCGACATTGAATCCAAAGCAAAGGCCGAAGCCGACAGGCGCGCCGTGAACATCATTTCAATGGCGATTCAGCGCTGCGCAGCGGATCATGTTGCGGAATCCACCGTTTCCGTTGTGGCTCTGCCCAACGACGAAATGAAAGGCCGCATCATCGGCAGGGAAGGACGCAACATCCGCACACTCGAAACCGCAACCGGCGTTGATCTCATCATTGACGACACGCCCGAAGCGGTCATCCTTTCCGGCTTTGACCCCATGCGCCGCGAAGTTGCGCGAATTGCACTCGAAAAGCTCATCCTTGACGGGCGCATTCATCCCGCACGGATCGAGGAAATGGTCGAAAAGGCACGCAAAGAGGTCGAAACCCAAATCCGCGAAGCGGGCGAACAGGCCGTTTTCGAATCCGGTGTTCACGGTTTGCATCATGAGCTTGTTCGTTTGCTCGGCAGATTGCGCTACCGCACCAGCTACGGTCAGAATGTTCTCAAGCATTCAATCGAAGTTTCGCACCTTGCCGGACTTATGGCAACGGAACTCGGCGTTAACGTTCAGCTTGCGAAGCGTGCAGGTCTGCTGCACGACATCGGCAAAGCGGTTGACCACGAGGTTGAAGGCACGCATAAGCCTGTCACTTAGACACATCTCCGGGCGCACGAGACTCCTTAGCACCTCGTATGCCGTCTGCGGCCTGGAAACAACTGAGCAACTCGTATGCCGGTTTCTCATTGAAAAAAAAAACAGCAGAAACAAAGAAGA
>OJKC01000086.1_pt1 | contig 98696 bp, 99 predicted proteins | sample 1596401 | NCBI WGS metagenome assembly OJKC01 (sample SAMEA4350162, study PRJEB24818) | metagenome | biome: human; feature: gut; material: faeces | place: Denmark | collected 2013-09 | reverse complement strand
TAAAGACCTGCTGGACGGAAAAATGTAAGCTGTTAAACGAGGTGTCAGGAGCCATACAGTGCTTCTGGCACCTTTTTTTAGATTTTTTGTGAATTTGATGAAAAAGTCCTTGACAACTTGTCTCTGGCAAGACCGCAAAAAGCATTCTTGTGACGGCATCGGTGCGTCTGGCAGCGTTTATCTTTCCGCAGTATGCCGCCATGATGCAGATCGATGAGATGGATTTTGCTTCGCTGGGTGAGCGTAAGCGCGCGATCTTTTGCATCATTCCCGTCAACGACGGCAGCATGAACTATCTGGTCAGTATGCTGATGACCCAGTGCTTTCAACAACTCTATCTGCGGGCGGACGAGCGGTATAACGGGCGGCTGCCCGTGCCTGTCCGCGTGATACAGGACGAGTGGGCCAACGTTGCCCAGCCGGACAGCTATCCCAAGGTGTTGGCTACCTGCCGCAGCTATAATATCGGCATCAACATCATCGTGCAGAACATTCAGAGCATAAAGGCACTGTATAAGGACGAGTGGGAGGGTATCATCGGCAACTGTGATACCCTCCTGTTTCTCGGTGGCGGCAACGAGCCCACATCACTGGAATTTGTGTCGAAGCTACTGGGAAAGGAAACGGTGCATACCCGCACACGCGGGCAGACGAAGGGACGCAGCGGGTCAAGCTCCATCAATTATCAGCAGACCGGACGCGATCTGATGACCCCTGACGAAATACGGATGCTGCCCACCAATGATGCGCTGCTGTTCATTCGCGGCGAAAAGCCGGTGCGGGATAAGAAGTACGACATCAAAAAGCATCCCAATGTGCGCCGCACAGCGGATGGTCGGGCGAAGCCTTACATCCACAACCCGCCTGTGCCGGACTACACGCTGCCCGACCTGCCTTACGAATTCCACACATTGGACGACTATACATTTTTGGAGGACGAATATGAAATTGAAGAAACCTAACACCATTGTAAGAGCCGTGTGTGCAGGCGCGGGACTCACTCTCTGCTGCCTTGTGCCGGTCTACGCCACCGGCGGTGATCCGCTGACCATCGTCAACAACCTGTCTGATTTTATTTTTTCCATCATCAAGGCCATCGGCATCATTATTCTCGGCTGGGGTATCGTGCAGGTGGGCATGAGCATCCAGAGCCACGATGCCAGCCAGCGGACGCAGGGGCTGCTGTGCCTGTTTGGTGGCTTGCTTATTACCTTCGCCAAGGAGATCCTGACGCTGATCGGCGTGGTGTAACCCATGGACAACAACTGGATCATTGACAATCTCAACTATGCCTTTGGTGTATGGAATGACAAGCTGACGGAGATGTGGTCGCTGCTGACCCAATCACCCCAGGCATTTAAGGGCGGCACGATATGGCAGACGATTCAGACCGTTAACGGAGCCATGCAGGGCATTGGGTACGGTTTGCTGGTGTTGTTCCTTGCCATCGGCATCTTTCGCAGCAGTGCCAGCTTTCGGGACTTCCAGCGGCCCGAACACGTCCTGCGGCATTTTATCTACTTCGTCATGGCGAAGATGGCTGTTACCTATGGCATCGACCTGATGGTGGACATTTTCACGGTCTGCGCCGGTATCATCTCCGCAGCTGCCGGCAGCGTGGGCGGTATCGACGGGGCAACGGTGTCACTGCCTGCGGAGATGGCGACTGCTATCGAGGATGTGGGCTTCCTCGCCAGCATCCCGTTGTGGCTGGTGACGCTTCTGGGCTGTCTGGTCATTACAGTGCTGGCGTTTTTGATGATCCTCACCGTGTATGGCCGTTTTTTTAAGCTCTATTTATATGCCGCGCTGTCGCCGGTGGCGCTGGCGTCCTTTGCGGGAGAGGGCACGTCCCAGATGGGGCGTGCCTTTCTCAAAAGCTACATGGGCGTGTGTCTGGAGGGCGCAGTGATCGTGCTGGCCTGTATCGTGTTCTCGGCCTTCGTCGCCAGCGACACGGTGGTGCTGGGCGGCGGCTCGGTAGTCACGCAGGTGTGGGGCTATCTGGGCGAGGTGATCTTCAATATGCTGGTGCTGGTGGGCTTGGTGAAGGGTGCCGACCGCGTGGTGCGGGAGATGTTTGGAATGTGAGAAAATATCGCCCTATACTTTTTTGCTAATTTCTGCCTTGGTATTAGCAGGAAAGGCGCCGTATCTTTGGGTTGCAAACGATTTTGCTGAGTAGTACAATTAGAGAAAAGCAAATTGATATACGAAAGGGCTTGTCATCGTGTTAATCAGATGTGCGGAGGAAAAAGATTTTCGGGAACTACGGCAGTTTTATGACCGTATGTGTGAGGTTCTGGGAGAAAAGGACTTTCTGCCGGAAGGCGATAAGGGAGGCTTTCCCTCGGACGAAATGGTCAAAAATGCGATTGCAGAGAAGGATCAGTTTATCGGCATAGAAGATGGCCAAATCGTTGCCGCGTATATCATGAATCATGACTGCGATGAGGCTTACCACACAGTTCAATGGCTGACAGATGCGCAAGACAAAGAGATGGTCGTTCTCCATGCTCTGCGAGTGCTTCCCGAATATGGCGGTCGCGGGTATTCCAAGCAATTGGTGCAGCACGCAATCGATACCGCAAGAGAAAGAGGGCTGAAATCCATTCGCCTTGACTGCATAGAGGGAAATGATATTCCACAGAAAATGTATATGTCGTTTGGATTTGCCTATGTAGATACTGTCGAAATCACATATGTGGACATCGGAATACCGAGGAAGTTCCTTTTATATGAGTTTGTACTCTGACAATATCTTATGCATTAGGGTAACAGCGAAGAAAAGCACCGGTTTCCGGTGCTTTTCTTTTGCCCAAAAGGAGGAAACACATGGAAATCAAAATCAACAAAGAAATTCGCAGCTGCAAGGAAACCGTCTACTTTGGCCTGACAGCGCGGCAGCTCATCTGTTCGCTGCTGGCCGTGGGTACGGCGGTGGGGCTGTACTTCGCCCTGCGGGGCGTATTAGACCGCGAGACGCTGGGCTGGCTGTGCATCGTGGGTGATGCGCCTATGGCGGCGGCAGGATTCTTTCGCTACAACGGCCTGACGCTGGAGCAATTCCTGTGGGCGTGGTGCAAGACCAATTTTCTGCTGGCCGGTCGCCGGCTGTGGCACAGCGAGAATTACCTATACGATCTTTGGGAGAAGGAGGACAAGAAGTGAGAAAACTATTCAAGGGCCGCAGCACGGAACGGGACGCTTTCCGCATTCCCCGCAGCGTGCAGCAGTCCATCCCCATCAAGCGCATCTATAAAGACGGTATCTTTCGTGTAAGCGGCAGGTTTTCCAAGACCTGGCGCTTTTTTGACATCAATTACGCCGTGGCCTCGCCGGAAAAGCAAATGGAGCTGTTTCTGGGCTACTGCGGCGTTCTCAACAGCCTGCCCATCGACGCGGGCATCAAGCTGACGCTGGTGAACCGCCAGCTCAACCGGCAGGAGTTCAGCCGAAACCTCCTGATGGCCTACCGGCAGGATGGCCGCGACTATATGCGCCGCGAGTACAACGGTATTCTGCTGGACAAGGCCAGCGGCAGCAACAATCTGGTGCAGGAGAAGTACATCACCGTGTCTGTGGCCAAGCGCAGCATCGAGGAGGCCCGTGTCTTTTTCGCCCGTGTCGGTACCGACCTGACCGCTGGCCTCGGCCGCATGGATTCCGGCATACGGGAAATCACCCTCAACGAGCGCCTGCGCCTGTTCCATGACTTTTTCCGGGTGGGACAGGAGATGGACTTCGCCTTCGACCTGCAAACCGCCCAGCGGCGGGGCCACGACTTCCGCGATGCCATCGCGCCGGAGACGCTGCAATTCTTCCACGACCACTACGCCGTGGACGAGCGCGTGGGCCGCACCCTGTTCCTGCGGGAGTACGCCAGCTTCATCAAGGACACCATGATAACCGAGCTGATGGACTATCCCCGGAACATGATGCTGTCCATCGACATCGTACCGGTGGCCACCGATGAGGCTGTGTCGGAGATGCACCGGCGCATCATGGCGGTGGAGAGCGACATCACCCGCTGGCAGCAGCGGCAGAACCACCACAACAATTTCTCCGCCAATATCCCCTACGACTTGGAGCAAATGCGGAAGGAGACACGGGAGTTCTTAGACGACCTCACCGCCCGAGACCAACGGATGATGTACGCGCTGGTGACGCTGACCCACCTTGCCGACAGCGAGGAGCAGTTGGAGCAGGACACGGAGGCACTGTCTGCCATCGGGCGTTCCCACGGCTGCCAGTTTGCCACTATGAAGCACCAGCAGGAGGACGCGCTGAACACGGTGCTGCCCTACGGCCTGCGGCGCATTGACGCCATGCGGACGCTGACCACGGAGAGCACCGCCGTGCTGCTGCCCTTCAAGACGCAGGAGATCATGGACACCGGCGGCCTGTACTACGGCGTCAATGCCGTGTCCCGCAACCTTATCATCTGCAACCGCGACGCGATGCTCAACGGTCACGGTCTGTATACGGGTGTGTCCGGCAGCGGTAAGTCCATGATGGCCAAGCAGGAGATCGGCTTCGTGGGGCTGAATACCAACCACGATATTATTGTGGTAGACCCCGAGCGGGAGTATGGCCCGCTGATCCGCGCCCTGGGCGGCGAGGTCATCACCATCTCCGCCTCCAACGGCAGCTATGTCAACGCACTGGACATCTCCAAGGAGTACGGCGACGGGCGCAATCCGTTGGTGCTGAAAAGCGAGTTCATCATGAGCCTGTGTGAACAGCTCATGGGCGCAGGCGAGATCGGCGCGAAGGAGAAGTCCATCATCGACCGCTGTACTGCCAATATCTACCGCAAGTACATCCGTAAATACGAGGGCGATCCGCCCACGCTGAAAGACCTCTACGATGACCTTATGCGGCAGAAGGAGCCTGTCGCCCATGAGATCGCGCTGGCACTGGAGCTGTTTACTACCGGCAGTCTTAACGTGTTCGCCCACCAGACCAATATCGACACCCGCAACCGCATTATCTGCTACGACATTCAGGACTTGGGTGAAAACCTCAAGCCCATCGGTCTGCTGGTGATGCTGGACAGCATCCTCAACCGCGTCATTCGCAACCGGCAGCAGGGGCGGTATACCCACGTCTACATTGACGAGATCTATCTGTTCTTCGCCAGCCCCGGCGTGGGCGGCAAGAGTGCCATCAACAACTACTCCAGCGAGTTCCTGTATAAATGCTGGAAGCGGTTCCGTAAATACTACGCCACCCTCACCGGCATTACGCAGAACGTGGAGGAATGCCTGCTATCCGACACGGCGCGGCTGATGTTCGCCAACAGCGAGTTCTTGGTGCTGCTGAATCAGGCACCTACCGACCGTGCGGAGCTGGCCAAGCTGCTGGATGCCAGCGATGCGCAGATGGATTACGTCAGCGATGCCCCGGCAGGCCACGGGCTGATCAAGGTGGGCTCTTGCCTTGTGCCGTTCATCAATGAGCTGCCCCGTGATACGGAGCTGTACCGCCTGATGACCACCAAGCCGGGGGAGCAAAATGCGTGACGTCAAGACCCGTGCCACTATGGAACAGCCGAAAACGCGGCAGCAAAACGCCATACCCCGCACGGCGGTTTGTATCTTGCAGCGGCACTACGCCCAGCAGAAGCAGGAACGCCAGACCCAGCACCAGCGTCAGCCGGTGGAGTATGCCACAGAGCAGGTGCGGCAAGGGACGGCGGAGGTCACCCGTCTGACCTTCCGCGCCACGCGGCAGCTTCAGCGGAAATATGCCCTGCACAAATACCGCGCCCAAAAGGTGCGGCAGGCGTCCTTGCGGACAGTCACACCATGGAACCCACCGGCGAAGCCATGGAGGTGTGGGAGCGCCTGCCGGACGATCTCTCCATGGAGCGGCGTATGGTCGTCACCTATGCGCTGGCACTGGTGGACAAGGTGGACTACTTCTGGGGCGGCAAATCGCTGGTGCTGGGATGGGATGACCGTTGGGGCGAGCTGACGGAGGTTACAGCCGAGGGCAGCGACAGCACCGGCACGGAGCAGCCCTACGGATTGGACTGTTCCGGCTTCGTGGATTGGGCGTTCTACAACGCCAGCGGCGGCGAGTATGTGATCGGGCAGGGCGGCGGGGCTATGGAGCAACACGCCAACTGCGTGGACATAGAGTGGGACGAGGTGCAGCCGGGGGACTTGTTGTTCTATGCGGAGGATGAACACGTCGGCATCGCCGCGGGCCGCGACTGGCTGGGTCGTCTGCTGGTGGTGCATTGTGCCTCCGGCACAGGCGGCGTGGCGATCTCCCACCGAACCGGCTTCGAGACAGCCGCAAGGCCGGTATGGTATGGGGATGAATAGAGGGCAGAGGAAATTCCTCTGCCCTGCTTTTTTCATGCCCTCAAACGATACTTGCATCGTTTGCCGCCGCGCTGTTGGCTCCAGCGCCTGCAAAAGCCGTCGAAACCCGTCTCAATTTGAGACGGGTTTCTGCTATTCCTTCGATGCTTCCAATGCGCTGCGAATCATGGAGGTCATCATGTTCAGCTGCTTCGGCGTGGCGGCTTGCAGCAACTCCAGCAGCGCATCTATGTCTTGATTGCCCTGTTGCGGCAATACCTCCACCAACAGATACGTTGGAGAGACGTTCAGCGCCTGACAGAGCGAGACGAACACCGGCAGGCTGGGAACTTTTGAGCCTGCCTCAATCTGCCGTAGGTAGGTGGCATTGATGCTGCACGTTTCCGCCAGCCGCTCACCTGTCCAGCCGCGCTCCTTGCGTGCCGTATTGATCCTCTTGCCTAATAGCTTCTTATCCATGTGTCGCCTCCGTCTGTATGCCTAAAGCGTTTTATTTATACGCTTATAGCTTACATTTTCCTTGACGCGAAAAATAGCGACTGATAGAATATTGAATATAAGCTGATAGACTACAAAGCGGGTGAGACGATGGACAAACCGATACGCTGTGCCATCATCGGTCAAAATCCCATGCGGTTTCCGTGGGGCTTTGACGAAGAAGATGACCGCTGCCGAAAATTGAAAATCGAATTGGCGCAGCAGATCATGGTGCTGCGCCAGAATGGTGTGTCGCAGTTCCTTGTGGCCTGTGACTGCGGTGTGGGACTGTACGCCGCTGAGATCGTCAACGGTCTGCGGGCAACGACCGACCATGACCTGATGCTCATTTGCTACACGCCCCATGAGGAGCAGGCGACAAAATGGGCGCCCTATTTGCGGGAACGGTACTTCGATATGCTGACCGCCTGCACCTACCTGTCTGCTGTGTGCGAAGCTGGCGCACCGGGCGCGCAGCTCCAAGCCTACAAGAAGATCATCGACCTTGCCGACGTGGTGCTGTGCGTCTACGATACGGACATACCGGCCACAAGCAGTGCGGAGGATAGAGCGTTGGCCTACGCAGAGGGGCAGAACAAGTCGCTGGTGCTGCTGCATCCGACAGAACTGACCACAAAACAGATCTCCGCTGCCCATGACGCGAGATGACAAAGATCATGCCGTGTGCTATACTGTCGGCATCGAGCCAAGGAGGTGTCTGAGATGCCGTTCCAATACCATATCCGTGAAATGACGGCGGAGACAAGCGCAGAAGAATTCGTGACACGCTTTGTCCATGTGGAGAAGTTCCTGCCCTTCTGCCAGCAGTGCAGCAGCTACAATACCCGCTGGACGTGTCCGCCTTTCGATTTTGACCCCATGACCATTTGGCAGAGCTACAGGGGACTGCGGCTGTATGCCCGCATCTTGCAGGCGGATACGCCGGAGCAGCCGCTGGACGAGGCGGTGGCGGCACTGAAGCAGGAAAAGCGCCTGTACCGGCAAGAGCTTCAGCGGTGGGAGCGGGAAACGCCGGGGAGTCAGATGTTGCTGGCGGGCACCTGCGACCAGTGCGAGACGTGCAAAAAGGTACAGGGACATCCCTGCGGCAGACCGGAGCTGCTGCGCTACTCCATCGAGGCGCTGGGTGGCGATGTGGAGGGCTGTTTGCAGCACTACTTCCACCTGCCCATGCTGTGGGGCAGGGATGGCAAAGCGCCGGACTACTTTGTGTTGGTGGGCGGTCTGCTCACTAAGTGACAACGAAAAATGACGGGTGTATCCGTGGATACACCCGTCATTTTTCATTGTTCTTTTTCGCGGCGTTGGCAGCGGCGCGGGCCTTGTCGCGGTTCTTGCGTTGAGCGACGAGATCGGCCTTGGCCTGCCGTTTCGCTTTTCGTTCCTGCAAGAGCTGCACCTCCTGCCGCTGGTACTCCTGCTCGTAGCGGGGATAGTGATGCTCCCGCGGCGGCTTGTACTGTGAAGGCAGCTCTGCGGCCTTCAGCGCCGCAGACCAGTTACCGAAGCGCTGGGCGATGTACGCACCACCCACGACCTCGCAGGGTGCGGGCGTATAGGACGCATCGACGCACTGACGTACATAGGCGATGAGGTCGGCGTCGCTGGCGGTTTCATATTCTATCGCAAAAGCCTCGTCCTGCGCTTGCAGGGCCTCGATGGTGCGCTTGACGATCTGCTGATGCAGCAGGTTATCACCGTTGACCTGTGGCATTTTTGTGTCCCTCCTGGGCATAATAAACTCAGCCAGATGGAGCGACATCCTTCGTAAATCATCATCATTCAGGAAAGCATTTTTCGCCACCGGCTATGGTAAAACCATAGCATTTGCGGCACGGGAAGTCAAGTATGGCATCAATGCCCGGACGAAAACAGTCATTGGCTGTCAAAATGGGCTGTTTATCCGTTGAGCTTTTCCTCAAAGATGGACGATACGAAGGGTGTTCGCCGTCAAAAATCGCGTCAGGAGGAGTACGAAATGGCACGCAGAGGGGAGAACATCTATAAGCGCGGAGATGGCCGCTGGGAGGGCCGCTATATCCGAGGTCGGACGCCGGAGGGACGGGCGCAGTACGGCTACGTCTATGCCGCCACTTACAGCGCTTGCCGGGAAAAGCGGCGGCAGCGTCTGCGGGAGCTGCCCCGTGAGATCACGCCAAGCAATAACATGACATTGCCGGAAGCCGTGGATCTGTTTTTCGCGGAGCGAGAGCGAAAGTTGAAGGAGTCCTCTGTCAGCCGGTATCGGTATGTGGTACGGCAGTATATCCAGCCGCAGCTGGGCGCTGCGCCGCTGTATGCGCTGACGGAGCAGCGGGTAGCGGATTTTTACCGGAAGCTCCAGGAGCAGGGCCTGTCGGCCAAAAGTACACGGGATGTTGGCGCACTGCTGCGAGCCATTCTGCGGATGGCGGCTAAGCGGGGGTGCTTCTGCACGGGCCTGAACGCCGAACTGCCGGCGTACAGGAAGCGGCAGGTGGAGATATTCACCGAGCCGGAGATCCTGCGGCTGGCGCATCATATCGTAAACGAGCCTGACCTGACTGGTCTTGGCGTTCTACTGACGCTGAACAGCGGCCTGCGGCTGGGAGAGCTGTGTGCGCTGCGTTGGTCGGACATCGACCTCCATGCAGGCTTTCTACGTGTAGAACGCGAGGTGCAGCGACTCTATGAAAAAGGCCATACGAGGCTTGTCGTACAGCCGCCCAAGAGCGAGTTTTCCTGCCGCAGGATACCGCTTCCGGCGGATATGTTGTCCCTGCTGGCAGCGTACAAACCTAAGCACACAGGTGATACCTGCTTGTTGACGGGTACTGCCGCACTGCCGGAACCGCGTACCATACAGAACAGATACAAGTCGATTTTGAAGCGGGCAGGCGTCCCGTATCGAAATTTCCATGCCCTGCGGCACACCTACGCCACACGCTGCATCGAGCAGAATGTGGATGTCAAAAGCGTCAGCGAGATGCTGGGCCACAGCGACGTGCGGATCACGCTGCAAACCTATGTCCATGTCTCCCTGCGGCATAAGCGGCAGGCAGTGCAGAGCATCTGCTTCCTGCCCATCTGCGGAAACGCAGACCTTGCGCCGTCAGAAATCCCGTCAGGCACAGCAAAAGCCGCCGCACGACATGGCGCAGCGGTGCAGGTTTCCTAAATGATGATGATTTACGAAAAAGCTGTGCCGTCTGCGCAACAGAATACTCAAAAAACGGCAGATGTGCAATCCGCGCACCTGCCGCTTTTTGATCGCGTGACAAATTCCATAGGATATGCTATACTATCCCCATCACCACCAAGGAGGACGTATCATGCGTATCAACTGGTTCAAGGACGAAAATCACCTGGTCTATATCAACGGCGCGACACAGCTGGCAGAGCTGGAACGGACGCTGCACTTCCCCGGACTGGAGGAAGCGGCCAACGAGCTGCGGCAGCACCCCACAGCGGAGGGCTTTACCATCAAGGGGCCCAAGCGCACCAGCGGACGGCTGTTCGTGCCTGATCTGACCTTCGGCGAGCACATCGAGATGGGCGAAAACATCTTCTTCTATATGGGTGAGATGCAGGAGTGCTACGTCATCTACTGGCCGGACGCACCGGTGGCAAAGTGAGGCGGCATCGCACATGACTTTCCTGCAAAAGCATCACGGGCAAATGTCCGATTCCATGCTGACAGCCTTTTTCATCATCCTATCCGGCGGCCTGCAGGACGCCTATACCTATTGCTGCCGCGGCAAGGTGTTTGCCAACGCCCAGACTGGCAATATCGTGCTGCTGAGTACGCATCTATTCGAGGGAGACTGGGGACAGGCGCTGCGATACTTAGTCCCCGTGCTGGCGTTCCTGCTGGGTATCTACATCGCGGAGTGTGTTCACCGGCACTTCAAGCGGATGGAGAAGGTACACTGGCGGCAGCTTATCATTCTGGCGGAGATCGTGCTGCTGGCGGCGGTGGGTTTCCTGCCGGAAACGCTGAACACCACCGCCAACGCCGTGGTGTCCTTCGTGTGCGCCATGCAGGTGCAGACCTTCCGCAAGGTGCGGGGCCACGCCTACGCCAGCACCATGTGCATTGGCAATATGCGCAGCGGAACGGAGGCGCTGTGCGCCTACTTCCATACGAGGGATAAGGAAATACTCCACAAGGCGCTGACGTATTTCGGCGTGGTGCTGCTGTTCGCGCTGGGCGCGGGTGTCGGCAGCATAGCCACCCTCCACTGGGGCGCGGGGACGATCTGGCTGTCCTGCGGGCTGCTGACCGTCAGTTTTCTCATTATGTTCGTCCACGACGAGGAACAGAAATTCGGCGAATAAAACAACACCGGCGGCGTTACCCACACGCTGCCGGTGTTATTTTGAGGTAGATCCTCATGGAAAAGTAAAAGTATGGTTGGCTGAACCGTGGCTTCATCATAGCAGGTCGAATAGTGTTTGTGAAGCGCATCTTTGTTCTTGAAAACATGAGGACTTGTATAGTATAATGCTCCTCGAAACGAGGTGCGTCATGAGTATTTCCAAATATCAGGTCTTTCTGAAAACTGTTTCTTGCGGCAGCTTCTCCAAGGCGGCGGAGGCCATGAACTTCACCCAGTCCGGCATCAGCCACGCCATCAACTCGCTGGAAAACGAACTGGGCGTGAAGCTGTTGAGCCGCAACCGCGGCGGCGTGGTGCTGACGGCGGACGGACGGGCGGTGCTGCCCAAAATCGAAAAGCTGTGCGCCGCCCACCACTCCCTGATGCAGACGGTGGAGGGGCTGAAGGACATGGACAGCGGCCTTGTGAAGATCGCCACCTTCTCCAGCGTATCTGCCCAGTGGCTGCCCCGCATCCTCAAGAGCTTCGGGAAGGTGTACCCCAACATCGAGTTTGAAGTAGTTACCGGCGATTTCTATGACCAGATCGAGGACTGGATCGTCAACGGAACAGTGGACTGCGGTTTCCTGCGGCTGCCGTCGGTGAAGCGCTTGCAGACCTACGCCCTGCATCGGGACGAATTGCAGGTCATCGTCCCCTGCGACCATCCCTACGCCGACCGTGACCCGTTCCCCGTGTCCGCGCTGGCGGAGGAGCCGTTCATCCAGCTGGAGGAGGGCGACGACTACGAGATCATGGCGGCCTTTGACGAGATGGGCATCCGCCCCAACGTGAAGTACATCGCCCGCGAGGACAGAACGATTCTCGCCATGGTGTCGGAGGGGTTGGGCATCAGCCTGCTGCCGGAGCTGATGGTGCGCCACAGTCCTACGCCCATCAAGGTCTGCCATGCGCCCCTGCACTTCTACCGTACCATCGGCATCGGTGTCAAGGACAAGAAGGCACTTTCCAACTCCACCCGTCTGTTCGTGGACTATGTGCGGACGTGGGTGGCGGAAAACGGGAATACATAAACGTTCAACTTTCGCTAAAAAAGCATGAGAACTCGTAATGCAGCGCAGACAAGAACGCAGTTCCCATACGGCTTTGCGGGAACGAACAAACGACGCCGCAAAAATGTATCCTTCCGCGAAACAAATCCCCTCTTGCAAAACGGCGGGGTGTTCATCATAATAGCACCCGTAGCCCCCGAAAAGTGAATAGGCTTACCGGTCTGAAACGCTGCGGCGTTTCGGTGAAAGTTGGAATGTGGGTCAAAGTCCCCGCGAACAGGTCACTGTGAGGCTCCTCTGAGGCAGGAGATAAGTCAGGTCGCGCCGGTAAGCGTCACAATGCACACGCCTGAAACCGAGCTGCATGAACGGGGGCTTCGCGCCCGTTTACACGAGAGGAGCGTCGGCATTTGCCGACGCTTTTTTGTATGAAGCATGAAGTCAGGGCACCTATGGGGGACGGAAAGGTGCTTGAAAAAATGGGAGAACGCAGGAAATACGTCCGCAGGGACGCCACGGTGGAACGGCTATCCGCTATCTTTTTAGAGAATATGGTTGGGAGCGTAAAGCCGTCCACGCTGGCGTGCTACCGCCGCAACATCCAATGCCACATCCTTCCAGCGCTGGGAGCGCGCGTGGCAGCGGAACTGACGGCGGAGGAGGTCAACGACTACATCCAGCAGTTACAGGAGGACTATTCGCCCAAGCTGGTGCGAGAAATCGGTGGCCTTCTGCTGCGGATCGTGGGCATGGCCGGTGTGGGCTACGGCGAGGATGTGACGCTGCCGAAGGTGCGGCAGAAGGCCGTGGAGGTGTTCACCGAGCCGGAACTGAAGCAGATGGGACAGGTCATCCTGCGCCGTCCGGACAGGACGGGAGTTGGCGTGCTGCTGACAGCCTACACCGGATTGCGGCTGGGAGAGCTGTGCGGCCTGCAATGGCAGGACGTGGACGTCGGCGCGGGACTGCTGCACATCCAGCGGACGGTGGAGCGCATCGCGCAGATAGGCGGCGGGACGTGCCTGACGGTGCAGCCGCCGAAAACGGAAAATTCCGAACGCTGGATACCCATTCCGAAAGAGATGCTGCGGATGCTGAAGCCAGAGACAAAGCAGCCGGACAGCTACCTGCTGACCGGCAGGGAGATCGTCCCTGACCCGCGGGCGATGCAATACCGCTATAAGGTGTTGTTGGAGCGCTGCGGTGTGCGGTATCGGAATTTCCATTGCCTGCGGCACAGCTACGCCACGCGGTGTGTGGAGCGGGGGGTGGACGTGAAAAGCGTCAGCGAACTGCTGGGCCACGCCGACGTCCGCACTACCCTGCGGCTGTACGTCCACTCGTCTATGGACTACAAGCGCAGAGCCGTGGAAGGGATAGGCTTTCTCAAGGGAATAACGTAAAAAAGGACGCCGTTCGGCGTCCTTTATCCAAAAAATGGCACAAAAATTTTCGCAAAGTAACATACTTCGCGAAAACTTTCCAATTTCAACCGAATAACAGTATATACCAGCCGTTTTTCCGTGTCAACAACGAGTTCTAATTTTCGACTTTTTTCTGGCATAAATCCGGAATGCCTTGCAGCACAAGGCGTCCCGCGCGTTTTCGCAAAGTATGTTACTTTGCGAAAAAACTGTTCAAAAGAACCGAGAATTTCATACAGCTGAGTTCTGTGACGTCGTGTGGCTGTGCGTTGTAAAGACGATTTTTCGTCAGGGCGCAGCCTAAAAGGAACATGGGTCAAAACCCACCGCGGACGGCACTGTGAGCGCAAGGAAACGACCAAAACGGCTTTGAGCCGCTGGGCAATACCCGCCATTGGGACGCGAGTCCTGAGAAGGTAGGTCGTGTACGGGGAAACCACTGGAACACAACGGTTTTGTGGCGCGAGGGCAGTAGAATTACACGAAAGAGAACTTGTTTGCAGCGGCGCTTCTTCGTTGTGACGAGGGTAGGAGTGTACGCTGACGAGATTCGTCAGCGTTTTTTCTTACCGCCACATCACCATAGGGAGGAGTATGTCCATGAGCCATCTCAACCCCAACCAGCATTTTGATGTTGAGAGCTGGCGCGACCGGCAGATCGCCCAGCGCACTAAGGACGCGTTGGCGGCGCGGGACGCGGCCTTTGCCGAAAAGCACGCGGACACGCCCCTGCGAGAGCTGGCGCTGTATCTGGCTCGGTGTGCCCGCACCCTGCGCCACAGCCCAGCACCCTGCGAGGTAGACGGCGGCACGTTTATCGAGGAGCGCTTCGGCAGTTGGGACGCGGCACTGGAGATGGCACGTCTGCGGCCACCGGCGAAAGAGCCCAAGTTGAAAGACACCGCACGCTACAAGCGGGAAAAGGCCGTGCAGGAGCCGCTGTTCTACGAGGAATCCGCGCGCAAGAAGAAGGCGAAACGCGCCAAGGCCGCAGCCAGTCATGCGGCGCAGCAATCACGGCTGGAAGAGAAAAAGCGGCTGGAGCAGGAAAAGAAAGAGGCTCGTGATGCCGCTGCCCGCCAGTGCGAAGTCGAGAAAGCGGCAGAAGCCGCCGAGCAGGAGGTATCCTGCTGAGTTACCCTTGTCAAGCCATGACGGTCTGAACGGAGACTGTCAGCTTTCCATAAGGGCGGGAGGGGAAAAGCCGCCCCTCCCACCTTCCTCAAAAATCCAAGGCCAACGCCTTTTTAGATAGAGAGAAGATCACACGACCCCGCGCCCTCCGAATTTCGCCCCGCAGGGGGTGCAACGCGGGGCGCGTGGGAGAACAAAGAAGAAAGGAAGATCACGGAATGAAAAAACGAATTGTCTCCTTCCTGCTGGCGCTGGTGATGGCAGTCTCGCTGCTGCCGGTCAGCGCCTTTGCTGTGGAGGACACAGCTTCCCCGGACGTTCCTGCTGTTGTGGAGCCGGAAGCCCAGACCGCCGGAGAGCAGCAGGATGAACGTGCAGGTAAGCAGACAGAAACCAGCGCCTTTGCGGCGGAGGATGCGCCTGCGGTGAAGTTCACATACTCGCCGCCCGACTCTGAGGTGAAGGTGATTGGAACATACCAGGTTGACGAAGATACAACGTGGAATGTTCGACTGGTCACGGTGAATTCGACAAAGTATAATTGTATTCAAACACATAGAAACACAGAGACAGGCGTGATTTCAACCGAGATGCACAAGGTTGGCGACACTGTGACGCCCGACAACTATGTGATGATCCATCACAAAGGCTCGGACACTTACGAGAGCGGAATCCGTCTCTACGATCAGATGAAAGGGCATTTGAACTTGACTGATGCTGACGCATTAGAAAGCACCGCAACGCAGACATGCTTCTATAACTTCAAAATAAAGGGGCGGCCTAGTAAAGCAACAGTAAAGGAAATCTGTGGACTTCTCATCATTCAGTGGACGGCAGGCGAGTTTGTTGCTCCGGATAAGACGAAATTACAAGAGGCGATCGAAAATGCCCCCACTGCCGCTAGCGGGAATTATTACACCACTGGAGATAAGTTCAACGGAAAGAACACCAGCCAAAAAGGCTTTTGGGCAGATTACCAATCGGTACTACAAGCGGCAAATAAAACCAACGAAGACGCAAGCGCAACACAAGAGAGAATCGACAATGCCGTTGCCGAGCTGGGAGCCGCCATCGACAACCTGATTCCCACCACACAGGTGAACGCCACGGCGCTGTATGAGGCACTGAACACCAAATGGTGTTGGCAGGGTGAAGACCACATGTTGAGCACGGTGGGCGACCCGGTCAGCGCCGACAACTGCACCTTCCTGTCCTGGCAGCCCTACGCCAAGGCGCTGAAGGACGCTCAGGCGCTGCTGGACACGCTGTATGAAAACGGCACACCCACCGACGATAACACCGCCGCCAAGCAGGGTGAGGTGGACAAACTGGCCGCTGCGGCTGACGTCCACAAGCTGGTGAACAAAGAAGCCTACGCCGCCGCCTATGACAAGTACATGGCGGCCAAGCCGGAGGCCGAGGCCCTGCTGAAGCAGTACGACCCCGCCAAGCTGAAAGAGAACGACTACACGGCGGACAGCTGGACGGCCTATACCAACGCCCACGCCGTCCTAAAGACTGACATGGCTTACCGCATCGTGGGCGGCACCACCGAGGACTGGAAAATGCTCCAGGGCTTCAACGGCTATTATGCATACAATGACGCGGGACAATGGACGCATTATATCGCCCATACTGAAGCGCTGAAAAACGCCTATCGCCAGCTGACCAGCGCCACGGACGTGACGGTGTCCTTCACCTATATCAACAACTTCTCCGCCCTGTATCCCGGCTTCGGCGGCACGAGCCTGTATACCAACGGCAGCCTGACGCTGGCAGCGGGCAGCGCAAACCTGCTGGGCGCGTACAACGCGGCCAATATTGAGCTGGATACCCACGACGATACCAGCCTGCCCGGTTATTATTACGCCAATACCGGCGACACCAACCCGCGGTTCCTAGTGTTCATCAACGGCAGCTGCGCGGGACTGTATATCTGGTCTTCCCGCAACAGTACATTATATCCCCAGCATGCTTTGAGCGCGGTGCAGCTGCACAACGGCGACAGTGTGAAAATGGTGCGTGTCGCCATGCCCCAGTTTAACAAGGAGGATTCCAGCGGACTTGACAGCTCGAAATGGAACCTGCTGAACGCCAGCGAGGAGCACTATCAAAGCAGCGTGGCTCTGATCGACATGACCGCTCCCGGCAGCGCCAAGGTGGGCGACAAGGCGAAGTTCTCCGCCACCGTGACGGGCGCTAACACCACCAACCTGGGCAGCGGCAAGAGCGCCGCAGGCATCACCCTGTTCATCAGCGACCCGTCCGAGACGGAGGCCCTGTCCCAGCCCACCCACAAGACCGCCGCTGCCACCGGCGCGGACGGCAGTCTGCAATACGTGTTCACCAAGCCCGGCTGGTACACCGTGGCCATGTTCAACGTGAAGCCGGATGACTACACCCGCGTGGATATCTACGGCAGCACCACCATCGGCGAGTATTACTCCCTGTACGGCGGCGACTACGCCCTGATCCACGTGACCGAGGCCGACGATCCCGCCGCGCTGCTGAAGCAGTACCGCGCCGAAAAGGCCGCCGAGGCCAAGGCGTATTTCGACAACTTCCACGACTATGACTTCACGGCGGAGGGCTACGCCGCGCTCAAGGAGCAGTACGAGACCCTGACGGCCAATTTGCAGAAGGCCACCGACCTGACGGCCCTGATGGAGACCTATGACGCGGACTTCGCCCGCTTGAAGGAGCTGGGCAAGGCGGCCATCGACCACGCGGCGGTCATCGCCGGGCTGCGGCAGAACCTGTCCTATCTGCCCGACGATCTGAACGACCTGAACGCCAACTACAAGCAGCTGGTGCAGGATATCCAGACCACCTACGCCGCCCTGAACGGCTACCAGCGGAAGCTGCTGTCCGCCAACGAGACCAAGCGTCTGGACGCGGTGGCGAAGATCGACGCTGACAGTCTGACGGCGCTGGCCGTGGTGAAGCTGGCGATGGGAGCCAATAACGACAATAATTTCCCCTATAATAAGGATAACTCACAGGGTGCGGCACGGTTCGGCTATGAGACCCTGAAATGGAAGCAGACACCCAACCCCGACGGCACATTGCCCTCTATGAGCGGCAACTGGTGGAGGTTCAGCAGCGGTCTGCCTGCAACGGCAATGGCGGGCGACCATGTGTTCTTGCGCTACTACCTGAACACCACGGACGAGCAGTATTGGCCCGTGTGGTCGGTGGACGGCGGCAACACGTGGAACCTGACCGAGCCGCTGACGCTGACGAGCGTTCACGGCGTGGATTGGTCTGGCTACTATCTGGCGGAGTATGTTATCCCCAGCGATGTGGCTGACGGTAGCACTGTGACCTTCGACGTGAAGATGATCTCCAAGACGGAGTATCAGGCCATGACCGCCGACAGTGCGGATGCCGTGGCCGCCGCCCGGAGCGCCGCTCTCTCCCGCCTGAAGACGCTGTATAACAGCCTGGGCAGCAAGGCGCAGGAAGCCTATGACGAGGGCGTGAAGAACATCAACGCCGCCAGCTCCGCCGCAGCCATTGATCGGCTCTATCAGGCCGCTGCGGTGGCCATGCGCGAGGCCGTCAACAACTACGGCAAGGTGCGGGTCATCGTGGAGAATACCACCTTCACCAAAGATATGTGGCCTAACGGAAAGAAATTCTGGGACGGCGTTGCGGTGGACGATGAGGTCGCTCTGACCGCCGACAGCACCATGATGTCCTGCATCGTGGCCGCCCTGAAGGAAAACGGGTATACGCAGGCCGGTGCGGACAGCAACTACATCTCCTCCATCACTGTGGGCGACCAGACGCTGGGTCAGTTTGACGGCGGCCAGCAGTCCGGCTGGATGGGTACCCTGAACGACTGGTTCACCAACGAGGGCTTCGCGGCCTTCACCGTGGCCAACGGCAAGCTGGCGGACGGCGATGTCATCCGCGTCATGTACACCCGCGAGGGTCTGGGCGCCGATTTGGGCGGCACCTGGGGCAACAGCGACACCACCATAAAGGCGCTGGAGATCCAGGGCGGTAAGCTGGCAAGCGCCTTCACCCCCGGCGAGGCCGGTGGGCTGTACGAGTACACCCTGACCATCGAGGGCGAAAGTGCTGACCTCCGCCTTACCCCCACCGCCAGCAATAAGAACTTCCTTACCAAGATCTTCCTCAACGAGAAGGTCACAGGCAACACCGAGGGCTTCAGCTTCTATAAGCGCACGGAGAGCATCCCCGTGAAGGCGGGCGACACGATCTATGTGGGCTGCGGCGCACGGGCGTGGCCCACCATGAACAATCAGGCCGGCAACACGCAGGAGAGTGACGGCACATGGTATGTGCTGCGGGTGGTCAATGCCAACGCGGGCGCGGACTATGTGACAGAGCTGATCTCCCAGCTGCCCGAGGCCGCCGCCGTGACCTACGCAAGCTATCAGAAGATCGCCGGGGCTGCCGCCGCAGCGCGCAGTGCTCTTGATGCCCTGAGCAAGGATGAGCAGGCCAAGGTCGATGCATCGAAGCTGAAAAAGCTGGAGGATGCGATCAAGGGCTTCCGCGCCATTGACGATGTCAAGGCACAGATCGATGCGCTGCCCGATGCGGATAGGCTGACCACTGCGGAGCGGGAGGCCGCCAAGTCCGCGCAAAAAGCCTACAACGCGCTGACGGCAGAGCAGAGGGACTATCTGACCGGTGCACAGCTGGAGAAGATCACAGCCATTGCCACGGCTTTGACTGCCATGGATGCCAAGCACAGCTCCGGCAGCGGCTCCGCCTACACCGGCGGCCACACCTTTACCACCGATCTGGAGCCGGGCAGCATCACGGGCGTATTTGTGGACGGAAAGAAGCTCGACAGCCGCTACTACACCGTGTCCGGCAGTGACGTGACGCTGACGGCGGACTATCTCAAGACTCTGCGCAGCGGCAAACATACGGTGAAGATCGAAAACGCCACTAAGGTGGCCACCGGCTCCTTTACCTTGAGCGGCAGCGGTGCGGTGCAGTCCAGTCGCACCGGTGATCCCGGCGTTGCCATCTACTTTGCCATGGGCGCTGTGAGCTTCCTCGGCTCCGCCGCATGGCTCCGCAAGCGCAAGGAAACCTGATCACAATACTTTCTCTGTATCATCTCTATATGGCAGCAGCGGAGGCGCATCGCGCCTCCGCTGCTGTCGCCTTTTTTCGGCAGCGTATGTCGAAAAGCGTCTCAACTTGAGACGCCTTTTTTCACCCCGCTCTTGCGAAAAAAGCCGAACACAAAAGACTTTTGTAACTTTACTGCTACTTTTCGGGAAAATTTCGGGTTTTGCCGTTCCTGTCCGTGATAGCTACATCAGAACGAAAGACAGCAGGAGAACGACTATGAAACTCACAGATTTTTACGCCTACACGGAGCAGACCTTTGACTCCTTCTGCAAGCAGGTCATCCGCAACGAGCGTACCGATGCCCTACGGGAGCTGGCGTACCACGTAAAGAACGAGACAGTGTTTTCGGCACTTACACCTGTGGAGATGGCGCGGCTGTCCATGGTTGATCGTATCCTCGAAGATACGGTGGAGTTCCACATCCGCGGTTATACCTTGACGGTAGAGAACGCCGCGCTGGGACAGGCTATCGCCGTCCTACCGGTACGTCTGCGGGATGTGGCGCTGCTATACCACTTTGCGGGCATGAGCGACCCGCAGATCGGTCAGTTGCTTCGGCTCAAGCCGGACACGGTGCAGCACCGCAGAACAGCGTCGTTGGCCAAACCGCGGAAGCTGCTGGGAGGTTCGTATGGACAATAAGATTTCCTATCAGACCATTCTTGCAACCAAGGCCGGTGATTCTATCGCCATGGAGCAGGTGCTGCGCCACTACGACAGCTACATAACCATGTGTGCCCAGCGAACCATGACCGATGAGTATGGCAACCACCGCGTGGCCGCGGATATGGAGCTGAAAGGCCGTCTGCAAAGCAAGCTGATGTTGCAGATCATCTACAAATTTGACCCGACCCGCCTGCCCGAAGACGAGGTCATTGAAACGGATTAGTGTTGCTGATCCGTGAGAGGGCATAGTGTGCTGCGCCTTCTCACGGGCTGGCAACAGTCCGGCTATATGCCATTCTAAAACTGAATAGGGCTGTTTGGGTACATTCCCGAAGCAACGAGCCGGTGAGAGGCGCGCCAAGATCGTCCACAGGGACGGGAGCGAGAGACGCCATCGTCACATGGCGGCACTGTTGCAGTGCCGCCGCCACGACTTGCGGAGGGGTAAGATACTTGCGTTGGCTATGCTTCACCGCGTAGAACGCCCCGCCATCAGAATGGAGGGAGGCCATGACCTATGAGACAGTTGCCGCTGTCGCCCATTCCGCCGCTGAAAAATAAAAACGTAAGATAAAACGGTTGTGTATACAGGCAGTTCACTGCCTGTATACACAACCGTTTTAGCGGTTAAGATTTTGATGAAGTTTATGTTGATTTGGGGGTAACACAATGCTTCATGAAACAAATGAGCAGCAGATCGGCGCGGCGACTTATGTGATCGAGCGCGTATTTACGGGCACAAAAACCATTCAGGAAGTGGTAACAGAGGAAATCATTTTCACCGGCAAACAGGCCGCAAATTTTGACCAGCAGGACAGCCGTATGGTATAATGGAACCGTAAATGAGTGGTTCCGGAAAGGAGGAACAATGAGGAACCACGTTCAGCTTGCAGACGCTTATTACCGCCTTTCCGATGAGGAACGGAAGTATGGCGAATCTGCCAGCATTACCAACCAGCGTACCATTGTGCGGGAATACTGCGAAAAACACGGCATCATTCTGGTGGAAGAATTTGCGGATGATGGCTATTCCGGCGGCAACTTCGAGCGTCCCGGCTTTCGCGCCATGCTGGAGCATTTGAAAACCGGTAAGGTCAACATGGTCATTACCAAAGATCTATCCCGGCTGGGCCGTGACATGACGGAATCCAGCCACTATGCGGAGCGCTATTTTCCCGAACACGGCATCCGTTATCTGGCACCCGGCAGCAACTTTGATTCCGAGGAAGATAACCTGATGGCACCGTTCCAGTTCGCCATGAACGATGTCTACCTGCGGGATACGTCCCGTAAGGTCAAGCAGACGCTGAACACCAAGCGCAACAACGGCAAGTATGTGGCCTGTCCACCCTATGGCTACCGCAAGGCGGAGCGCACCACCGATCAGCTTGTACCGGATGAGAATACCGCGCCGGTGGTCAAGATGATCTTTGACATGGCTGCCTCCGGTCAGTCCTGCCGCAGCATCGCCATACGGCTTAACGAGGCGTGTATCATGCCGCCGCTGAAGTACCGTGTGGAGTGCCGCGACAACTTCACCGAGCGCGGCGCACAGCGGATGTCCGACCTGTGGAACTACACCACCGTGAAGCGTATCCTGCGCAATCGGGTCTACTTGGGACACACGCTGCTGGGCAAGAGCCGCAAGGTTAGCGTGAAGTCCAAGAAGAAGGTTAAAGTACCGGAGGAGGAATGGGTGTTCACGAAGAACACCCACGAGGCTCTGGTGTCTCAGGAAAAATTCGATTTGGCTGCCCACTTTATGGGCGAAAACACCAAGGCGAACGGGGCAAACCCCGCGTTCCGCCACAGCATCTTTGGAGGTATCGCCTACTGTGCCTGCTGCGGTGCGGCAATGTGTTCCGGCGGCTCCGTCTACAACGGCGAACGGGCGAAATACTGGTATCTGGTATGCAACAACCTGAGTTCCAGAGCGCAGACCCGCTGCCTGCATGGGGCGCGTATCCGCTACGATGACCTGATGGAAGTCGTTCGTTGTGACCTCAATAAGCTGCTGTCCTTTGACGAGAGTACGATCCGCGCTATTACGGAGAACGCCATCGAGCAGGCCAACGCCTCCTTGGGTGGCGAAGATCCCGCTGTACAGATCGAGAACATCGACAAGCAGACCACCCGCCTCAAGAAGATGATCGAGCGATCCTACCGCGACAACATCGCAGGGGCACTCAGCGATGACATTCAGGAGGAGATGGTCAAAAAGTTCAGCAGGGAGATCGAGGAACTGACTGTACGCCGCAAGAAACTGGTGGAGGGTGAAACCACAGCGAAGGAGATACGCAGCGCCTACGGGCTGTTCTTTGACCTTGCCAAACGGTATGCCTATGTAGAAACGTTGGATAGAGATATATTGCACACGTTCATCGACCGTATTGAGATCGGTGAAAAGATACTGCCGGAGGGCAGAAAAGTTGCCGGGCCGCGTACCCCGTACCGGCAGAGCATCCGCATCTTCTACCGCTTTATCGGGGAAGTATCGGGAGACGACCTGCGTCAAGTGCAGGCGAATAGAGATCGTGAAGAGGCCGCTTCTGTGGCAGGAATGTGAAGAATGTCCGCAACAGAGATACACTTGTTTCAAACAAGATGTTTCCACCTCAAAAACTGGCTTTTTCGGAAAACGCATTTTTCCTGTATTTAAGCCAAGAATCGAGGGCCGGAAAAATTCTTTGAGGTGGATACACATCCTCCTCAGAGGCGGCCTCCATCTTGAACTGATCCATAGCGGCCTTGGCTTCGGGGACATTCAGCTTGTTGCTGTTCTTGGTAGACATAGTTGTTCTCCTTTCAAATCATGGGCAAATGCCCTTGCGTACCTTCGCGTAAGCAAAGATCGCTTGTCGGGTATCGCAACGGTAGTTTTGCCCGGCAGCGGCACGATATGCGTTAAAATCGGCGGTAAATGTTGGCTTTGCGTGGCCGCGCGGCTGGACATTTTGCGAATATTCTGCTATACTACCATCGATCAGTCAACACAGGGGACGTCTCAACAGGAGACGCAGACAGGGAGGAAGGGAAAGCGCGGCGCAGGCCGCGCTTTTCGCAGATAAAAAACGCATCCGCGCCGCGGATGCGTTTTGTTTCGCTTTATTTCCCGTAGAGACAATAGATCAGCCAGTTCAGAAACCGGGCGGGCAGTACCTTCGCCAGAAACGTGAAGAATTTGTAGTCAAAGCGGATGGCGTACAGCGGGTGGCGGTTCCCGTCCCGCAGGGCGACGGCGGCGATGTACGCGCCGGCCTTGGCGGGATCCATGCCCGTCTCCTCGTCGTGCTCCATGCGCTGCACGGAGCGGGAGATGCGGCCGTGATAGATCGCATCGCCCTCCGCCACCTTCTTCCGGGCGGCAGTGAAGCCGGTGTGAATGTCGCCGGGCATCACGGCGCACACGGTGACGCCGAAGGGCCGCAGCTCGTTGGCCAGCGCCATGGTATAGGCGTTGACGGCGGCTTTCGTGGCGGAGTAGTACGCCTGAAACGGAATGGGCACCGGTGCAGCCACGGAGCTGAGATTCACGATGCGTCCATGCCCCGCCGCCCGCATCAGGGGCACCACGGCGCGGTTCATGTTGACCATGCCGAAGAAGTTCACGTCAAAGAGCTTTTTGGCGTCCTCCGGGGCGGTGAATTCGATGGCGCCGGAGATGCCGAACCCGGCGTTGTTCACCAGCAGATCAATATGGCCGGCCTCGGCCACGATCTGCGCCACGGCGGCGTTGACGGCGGCCTCGTCCGTCACGTCGGCGGAGATGTGCCGCAGACCCTCCACGCCCTCCGCCCGGCGGGACAGCTCGTATACGGTGCAGCCGGCCTTTTGCAGCGCCAGAGCGGTGGCCTTTCCGATGCCGGAGGTGCCGCCGGTGACGACGGCTACTTTGCTGCTACTCATGTGCCATCACCTCGCCGATAATGTCCATGGCCTCGTCCAGCAGCGCCTCGGTGTGGGTAGCCATGTAGCTGGTGCGCAGCAGCGCCTCGCCCTCCGGCGTGGCCGGGGGCAGGGTGGGATTTACATACACGCCCCGGTCGTATATCTCCGCCGCCACCCGCAGGGTGCGGTACGTCTCGTAGGTGTAGATGGGGATGATGGGCGTGGGAGCCTCCAGCGCCGAGGGACGGATGGTCAGACCCCGCGCCGTCAGGCCGTCGCGGGCGTACCGGCTCAGCTGGCGCAGACGCTCCGGCAGCTCCGGATGGGCTTCCAGCTTCCGCAGGGCGGCCAGCGCCGTGGCGCAGTTGGCGGGCGGAATGGATGCGGAGAAGATAAACGGGCGGGACGCGTGGCGCACGAATTCCGCCACCTCCGCGCTGGCAGCCATGTAACCGCCCAGCGACGCCAGCGACTTGGAGAACGTGCCCATGTACACGTCCACCTGCTCCTCCAGCCCGAAATAGCTGGCGGTGCCGCGGCCGCCCTCGCCCAGCACGCCCAGACCGTGGGCGTCGTCCACCATGACGCGGGCGCCGTATTGCTTCGCCAGCGCGCAGATCTCCGGCAGCTTGGCGATGTCGCCGCCCATGGAGAACACGCCGTCGGTGACGATGAGGGCGCCCGCCGTCTCCGGCACCTTTTGCAGGCATTTTTCCAGCTCCGCCATGTCGCTGTGGCGGTAGCGGAGCATCTTGCCGTAGGACAGCTGGCAGCCGGCATAGATGCTGGCGTGGTTCTCCCGGTCGCAGATCACATAGTCGTGCCGCCCCACCAGCGCGGAGATGATGCCCACGTTGGACTGGAAGCCGGTGCCGAAGGTGACGATGCCGGGCTTGCGCAGGAATCTGCCCAGCTCCTCCTCCAGCTCCAGGTGCATCTGCAGCGTGCCGTTGAGAAACCGGGAGCCGGAGCAGCCGGTGCCGTATTGCTCCAGCGCCCTGATACCGGCCTCCACCACCTCCGGGTCGGTGGTCAGCCCCAGATAGTTGTTGGAGCCCAGCATGATGCGGCGCTTGCCCTCCATCATGACCTCCACATCCTGGCGGGACTGGAGGGCGTGGAAGTAGGGGTATACGCCTTTTTCCTTTAATTCGCCGGCCAGCGAAGGCTCATAGCATTTTGCGAAAATGTCCATACAAGACCTCTCTACATAATATATCGTATTAAATACCATTGTATTTTTCGGTTAAAAATATTATATAGACAGGCGGGCCGGTTGTCAACGGGCAGTTATCCGCGCTTTTCGCCGTCGATGGCGTCCAGCAGGCGCAGGACACCGCGGGACAGCGCCGCGGCGCCGCAGAGGGTGCAGAGCATGGTGATAGCGGTCATATTTGGTTCCTCCTTGTGGTGTTTTCTCTATTCTCCCACAGGGAGTGTCCCGAAAAACGGACAGAAAAATGTTCCCGACGCAGACCGCCGCGGGCAAAAAAGAAGGCGGACGCGATGCGTCCGCCCCAAGTGAGGAGAAAAAACAGAACCCATAAGGGCAGAAACAGCGGGAAACCGCTGCGGGTAAGCCATTTACAAAAGCGCCGCCAGCAGCCACACAAGGCCGCAGGCCGCCGCGCCCCACACCGCCCACAGCCAGGCAGGAGGCCGCCAGCGCGCCCGTGCGCCGCCCTGCCCGCGGGCATAGCTGCGGGCGATGCGCACCGCCTGATCCACCAGCTGGCGGGAGCTGACGCCGCCGCCGTCCGTGGGCAGAATGAAGATCGCCTGTTCAAAGATCCGCGGGTCGGGAGATTCCACGACGATCACGCGGCGGGAAACGCCTTTTACCAAAACCGATGCCTCCTTACCAGCCGCCGGGCTTGTTGTTACAGGCATAGTATCGCCGCGGACGCGGCAGGTTATACGGCGCGGCAGGCAAAATTTTCTGCCGTTTTCTGCGCTCACACGGGCCGGGCGTCCTCCCGCCCGTCCATGGCCAGCACCGACACGGCACAGTCGTCCGCGCCGCCGGTGCGCTGCCACGACTGGCGCAGCAGCTCCTGCGCCAGCGCACGGGGCGACGTGCCGTCCCAGCCGGCCAGCAGATCCTGTAACCACTGGTCGTCGTCCCCGGCCACGCCGTCGGACACCTGCACCAGCCATGTGCCCGGCGCCACCGGATACGTCTGGGGCGACGGCTGGCCGTCGGCGCTTTCCAGTCCCGCCGGCAGAGAGCTGCCCTGACAGCGCACCACCGTGCCCCGGCGCTTCAGATAGGACGGCGCTGCGCCGTATTTATACAGCGTCAGCGTGGCCGCGCCCTTCTCCAGCCGCACCAGATCGATGGTGGTGAAGCCCGCCCCGCTCTGGCAGCGGAGCATGGCGGCGGCGTTCAGCGTTTGCAGCGCCGGCTCCGGCCGGATGCCCGCCTGCAAAAACTGCCGCAGCAGCCGCACGGTCATGGCGGCCTCCCGGTGGGCAGCCTCGCCGCTGCCCATGCCGTCCGACAGCGCCATATACACGCTGTCGCCCACGTCAAAGGTGTCGCACTGGTCGCCGCAGAGCTTTTCGCCGTTCTTGGGACGCAGGGCGCTGGCCGTGCGGCAGGTGATGGCGCTGCGGCGGGGCGGCGCGGTCTTGGACGCAGGTGTCAGCGCCTGTGCCACCTGCCGGTACTGCTCCCGCGCCAGACGATAGGCCGCGTCCAGCCGGGCGTGGTGCAGCCGCCGCTGTAAATAATCCCGCAGCTGGCTGTCCAGCGCTTCCAGCAGCCGGGGAAAGCGGATGCACCGGCAGGCGAAATACAGTGGGAAATCCTCCGCCAGCGCCCGTCCCCGCTGCAAAAGCACCGGGCAGGCGTCGTTGAAGGCGTTGTAGGTGTCGCTGTAATGGCTCTGCCAGCAGTCGGCGCGCAGCGGGCAGTCCCGGCACACCTGCTCCGCCGCCCGGTCGAACAGCACCGCCGGGTTCTCCGGGCGCAGCAGGGGCATTTCCGCCGCCAGACTGTCGTACACCGCCTGAAACGCCGCCGCAGGCGCGGCAGCGCCCGCTCCCGCCGTCTCCGGCAGACGCGCCCCGGCGTGGGAGGCCAGCGTCAGCCGCACGGTGCCGTACAGCAGCGCCAGCGACGCGCCGCACAGCAGCCACTCCCGCCCGCTGCGGGCGATGAGGTAGGGCAGCTGCGTCAGCGCGGCGGCGCAGACGGCGGCCGTAGGGCGGAAGCGGGGGTGGCGATAGAGCCGGGAGGGGCAGAAGGCGGTGTTGGCGCAGAAGATCAGCACCGCGGCGGCGGCATGGCGCAGCCCCGGCTGGAAATCCAGAAACGCCAGCGCGCCCACACCGGCGCATGCCGTCGCCGCCAGTCCCCGCCAGCCCACACCGGCCACAGCCACCGCCGCCAGCGCCCATGGCGCGTACTGTCCTCCGGTGGATACGGCGGTGAGAAGAAAAGCCGCCGCGCAGCAGACGGCGGCCTCCGCCGGGATACGCAGGGCGCACTGTCGCGCCGCCGCAAGCAGGTGTTTCATGGCTTGTCCCTCCTTTGTCCCCGTTATTGTAAACGGAGAAAGCCGCGGCTCCTGTCGGGAAATGGCAAAGGAGTTTGATTTCCGCACTCTTGTATTTTCCGCCGCCATTTGGTAAAATACTGTCGAAGGACAGGAGGGCGCGATTATGAAACGATTTTTTGCGGCGGCGGCAGCGCTGGCGCTTGTGTGTATTCTGACCGCCTGCGGTACGGGCGCCCCCGCCCCGGAGGGCGGCACCACCACGCCGATGGACGAGAATAAGGCGGCCGGTACGGTGACGATCCCCGTGCCGGAGGAAACGGGCGATACGCCCGACGATGCGCCGGGCGCACAGGCCGGCGGGACATACACCAACAAAACCGCCCGCATCACCTGCAAGCTGGACGACAGCTGGCTTTTCTACAACGATAGCCAGCTGCTGGAGCTGAACGGCGTGCTGAACGAGGCCGGCGGCGGGGACGTGGCGTCTCTGGCGGAGAGCGGCAAGGCCGTGTACGACATGTACGCCGCGTCCACCGACGGGCTGATGACCATGAATGTCACCTACCAGAATCTGGGGCTGTTGTCCGGCGCCAGCATGACGGCGCAGGAGTATGTGGAGCAGGCGGCAGCGACGCTGCCCGGCGATCTGGCGGCCTGCGGCCTTACAGACGTGGAGGTGCAGATCACCGCCCAGGATCTGGCGGCGGAGCGGGACTGCCCCACGCTGCTGGTGACGGCGCAGCTGCAGGACATGCCCATGTACGAGCGGATGGTGTGCATCCAGTCCGGCGACTACATCTACTGCGTGACGCTGTGCAGCTTCACGGAGGACGTGACGGCGGATATGGCCGCCCTGTTCCACCGGGCGTGGTAAAAATGGCGCAAAAAAAGGAAGCCCCTGCGGGCTTCCTTTTTTGCGTCCGGGTATTTACTTGATGTCCACGACCTCGTAGCCGGCGTCGGTGACGGCCTTGCGCAGCGCCTCGTCGTCGGCCTTGCCGGTGACGACGGCGGTGCCGGATGCCAGATCCACGTCCGCCTGCACGCCCAGCGCCGTCAGCGCCTTCTCCACGTGGGAGACGCAGTGGGCGCACATCATGCCCTTGATGGTGATGGTTTTCTTATCCATATCGTCAGCCTCCTTGCTGTTTGTTTCGGTTCTATCATACACCTGCGGCGCCGCCTTTGCAACAGGGGCGGCTGCCTTTTTCCGGCGGCTTCTCCAGCCCCGCAGCCGCAGGGCGTTGCTGACCACGCACACGGAGCTGAGGCTCATGGCCGCCGCCGCGATCATGGGGTTCAGCGTGATACCGAATGCCGGGTACAGCGCGCCCGCCGCCACCGGGATGCCGATGGCGTTGTAGAAGAACGCCCAGAACAGGTTCTGCCGGATGTTCCGCACCGTGGCGCGGGACAGCGCCGCCGCGTCCACGATATCCATCAGGCTGCTGCGCATGAGCACGATGTCCGCCGACTCGATGGCCACATCCGTGCCCGCGCCGATAGCCAGTCCCACGTCCGCCGTCACCAGCGCCGGGGCGTCGTTGATGCCGTCGCCCACCATGGCCACCTTTTTGCCCTCGGTCTGCAGATTCTGCACGCAGCGGGCCTTGTCCTGGGGCAGCACCTGGGCGATGACGCGATCCACGCCCACCTGCCGGGCGATGGCCTCCGCCGTGCGGCGGTTGTCGCCGGTGAGCAGTACCACCTCGCAGCCCATATCCCGCAGGGCGGCGATGGCCTGTGCGCTGTCCTCCTTCACCACGTCCGCCACGGCGATCACGCCCAGCAGTGCGCCGTTACCGGCGATGAACAGCGGCGTTTTGCCGTCCTCCGCCAGCTTCGCGGCGGCAGAGCGCATGGCCTCGCTGACAGCCACGCCGCTGTCGTCCATAAACCGCTCGTTGCCCGCCAGCAGCGTCACATTCTCCGCCTTGGCGGTAACGCCGCCGCCGGCCACGGCGGAGAACGCCGTCACCGGCTGGAGCGGCAGCTCCCGCTGCTGGGCTTCCTCCACAACGGCGGCAGCCAGCGGGTGCTCCGACGGCTTTTCCAGCGATGCGGCGGCGGCCAGCAGCGTGCTCTCGTCCATATTCTCCGCGCACAGCACGTCCGTTACACGGGGCTTGCCCTCGGTGACGGTGCCGGTCTTGTCCAGCACCACCGTGTCGATGCGACCCATCAGCTCCAGACTGGCGGCGGACTTCACCAGCACACCCTGCTCCGCCGCCTTGCCGGTGGCCACGGTGATGGCCACCGGCGTGGCCAGTCCCAGCGCGCAGGGGCAGGAGATCACCAGCACGGCGATACCGACGCTCAGGCAGAACCGCACGCCCATGCCGCCCACCGTTGCCCACAGCACCGCCGCGATCACGGCGATGGAGATGACCACCGGCACGAACACGGCGCTGATCTTGTCAGCCAGACGGCTGATGGGCGCCTTGCCGCTGGCGGCCTGCTCCATCAGCTGTACGATCTGGGACAGGGTGGTGTCGCTGCCCACGCGATCGGCTGTCAGCTCCAGATAGCCGCCGGTGAGGATGGTGGCGGACACCGCCTTGTCGCCCACATTCTTCTCCACGGGCATGCTCTCGCCGGTGAGGGCGGACTCGTCCGCCACGCCGCTGCCGGCGGTGACGGTGCCGTCCACGGGGATGCGTCCGCCCTGCCGGACGATGACCGTCTCCCCCTTGCGGATGTCCTCCGTGGGCACCGTGACCTCCTGCCCGTCCCGCCGCACCACGGCGGATTCGGGCGCCAGCGCCAGCAGCGCGGTGATAGCGCCGGTGGTTTTGCCCTTGGAGCGCTCCTCCAGATACTTGCCCACCGTTACCAGCGCCAGTATCATGCCCGCCGACTCGAAGTACAGGTCGGGCATGCCTGTGACCTTCCCCGCCGCCAGCAATCCCATTTCAATAAGGCTGTACACCAGTCCCGCCGCCGCGCCCAGCGCCACCAGCGAGTCCATGTTGGGCGCGCCCTTGAAAAGCCGGGAGAAGCCCACGGTGAAGTAACTGCGGTTGAGGATCAGGATGGGCACCGTCAGCGCCAGCAGCACAAAGGCCGCCAGCAGCGGCTGCGTGTGCATGAACATGGGCACCGGCAGACCCATCATGTGCCCCATGCTCAGGTAGAACAGCGGCACAAGGCAGATCACCGACCACAGAAGCCGCCTGCCCATGGACTTCACGGCGGCGTCCTGCTCTGCGTGGAGATCCCGCCGGGCGGCGCTCTCCGGCGCCGCGCCGTAGCCCGCGTTCTGCACCGCGGCGATGATGGCCTCCGGAGCGGTGCCATCGTCGCAGTCGCACACCAGCGAGCCCAGCATCAGATTCACCGACGCGCTGTGTACGCCGGGCACCGAAGCGGCGGCTCTCTCCACATGGGCGGCACAGGCGGCGCAGGTCATGCCGGTGATGACGAATTTATCTGTCATGCTGTCATCTCCTATTTCATCAGCTTTTGCAGCGTGGTCACCAGCTCATCGATGACCTCGTCGTCCCCCTGCCGAATGCCGTCCGCCACACAGGTGCGGATATGCGAGGCCAGCAGCTCCTTGCTGAAGCTGTTCAGCGCCGCGCCCACGGCGGATACCTGTATCAGAATGTCGGGGCAGTAGGCGTCGCTTTTCAGCATTTCCTGTAAGCCGCGTACCTGTCCCTCAATGCGGCACAGGCGATTCAGGAGCTTTTTCTGCTCCTCGGGTGTGCGGTGCTTTGTCTTTCTCTGACAGCAGCAGTCGGTTTTCATGGAGATATACCTCCTGGGGGTATTTGTTGGATGGTTGCATTGTATACCCCCTCCGGGTATTTGTCAACGTTTTTCTTTCGGCCGCACCAGCACCGCCGCCAGCAGCGAGAACACCACGGCGGCGGCGATGCCGCCGGAAGTAGCCGTCAGCCCGCCGGTGAGCACACCCAGCCAGCCCCGCTCCGCCACCGCCTCGGCCACGCCCTTTGCCAGCGCATAGCCGAAGCCGGTCAGGGGCACCGTAGCGCCCGCGCCGCCCCAGTCCGCCACATATTGGTACACGCCCACCGCCTGTAACAGCACACCCGCCACCACATAGCCCGTCAGGATCCGCGCCGGGGTCAGCGCCGTCTTGTCCAGAATGATCTGCCCCACGGCGCACAGCAGCCCGCCGCAGAGAAAGGCATTTACATATTCCATCATGCGTCCTCCTTCGTCCGGGAAAATACCACCGCGTGGCATATACCGGGGATGCTCTCCCCCTGGAAGGAACTGGTGGGGCTGAGCAGCGCCCCGGTGGGCGCAAACAACAGCCGCCGCCATCGCCCCTGCCGCATTCCCTCCAGCAGATAGCCGTTCAGCACCGCCGCCGAGCAGCCGCAGCCGCTGCCGCCGGCGTGCATGTCCTGCTTTTTCCGGTCATAGAGCAGCAGCCCGCAGTCGGTGTAGTTGTCCAGCGTCATCCCCTCCCGGCGGAACAGCTCCGTGAGGATATCGCTGCCCACCGCGCCCAGATCGCCGGTGACGATCAGGTCATAGTCCCTGGGCGTGGTGCCGGTGTCCCGGAACACCGCCCGCAGGGTATCGAAGGCGGCGGGCGCCATGGCCGCGCCCATGTTGGTCATGTCCGTTACGCCCATGTCCACGATCTGCCCCCGGGTGGCGTGGGTGATATAGGGCCCCTCCGACTGGGCACCCAGAATGCAGCATCCGGCGGCGGTGGCCGTCCACTGGGCGGTGGGGCTGCGCTGGCTGCCGTAGGGCAGGGGCGAGCGGTACTGCCGCTCGGCGGTGCAGAAGTGGGAGGACGTCTGCGCCGCGGCGATGGCGGCGCTGCCGCCGGCGATGGCTGTGGCTGCCAGCGCCAGCGTCTCGCCCATGGTGGAGCAGGCTCCGTACACCCCGTAGAAGGGGATGTGGAAATCCCGCAGGGCGAAGGTGGCGCCGATATTCTGGTTCAGCAGGTCGCCGGCGAACACGCAGTCCACGTCCTCCGCCGTCAGTCCCCCCTTCTGCAGCGCCAGCCGCAGGGCGTCGGCCTGCATCTGCGCCTCGCCCTGCTCCCACGTTTTCCGCCCGCAGAAGGAATCCTCCGCCACCGCGTCAAAGTGGCCGCCCAGCGGCCCCGCGCCCTCCAGCCGACCTGCCACCGCCGCGCAGCTGATGACGCCCGGCGGCTGCAAAAACCGGCAGGTCTGGCGGCTCAAGCGTTTCATGTTCATATACCATGCACCTCGCATACAGCATTTGCCGCGTAGTATGCGCGTTTTGCGGGAAAATATAAAAGAGCCGCGCCAGCGGCTCTTTTGCGATATTGGGAACACCGTGGGGCGGGACGTCGGGGACGCCGTCCCCTGCGGACGGTTCGCCGCGCCCATGCCGTAGGGCGGGACCCATGTGTCCCGCCGCAGGTCGCGCGGTGGTTCCGGCGGGGCAATGTGGGCATCGCCCCCTACGAAATCGCAAGGGTCTGTGCAAAACGGGACGTCGGGGACGCCGTCCCCTTGCGAAAGGGACGTTTTTCAGAACACCAGCTGCACCAGCGCCATGTAGCAGGCGGTGCCCGCCAGGATGGACAGCAGCGTGTTCCGCCGCCACAGATGCAGCCCGGCTGTCACCGCCACGGCGATGGCCTCCGGAATGCCGTGGCTGCCGTCCAGAAGGTCGGTGCTGCGCAGGCTGTATACCACCAGCAGACCCATCATGGCCGGCGGCAGCAGCTTGCCCAGATCCTCCACCACGCGGGCCAGCTTCCTCTCCCCGGAGAACAGCAGAAACGGCGTCCAGCGGGTGATCTGGGTGGCCAGCGCCACCATGAGGATGATAACAAGGGACTGTATCGTGTCTAAGCGCATAGCTTCCTCCTTCCCGCCAGCAGGACGATCAGCGTCAGCACCATGGCCGGGATGACCATATTGTCCGCGCCGAACACAGCCAGCCCCACCACGGAGCACACAAGGCCGATGGCGCCGGGCGCACGGTTCTCCCGCTTGATGACCTGCTCGATAAACAGCACCACGAACAGCGCCGTCAGCGCGAAGTCGATGCCGGTGATGTCGAAGGTGATAAGGCTGCCCGCCAGTCCGCCCAGCATGGAGAACAGCACCCAGTACGCCCATGTGAGAAGGCTCATGGCGAAGTAGAAGTGGGTGGGATCCACCTCCTCCGGCGGCTCCACCGAGGAGGACAGGGAGAAATTCTCGTCGCTGAGGGTGTAGATCATGAAATACCGCAGCTTGCCCAGTCCCCGGTACTTGGGCAGCAGCGCCAGCGAGAAAAACAGGTGCCGTGCGTTGACCATCAGGCTGAGGATAAAGGCCTGCAAGGGGTCGAAGGCCGTGGTCAGCAGCGTGATGGCCACATACTGCATGCTGCCGCAGAAGGCGAAGGCACTGACGAAGCCCGACCACAGAAAGCCGTAGCCCTTGGAGGCCATCAGCACGCCGTAGGCCAGCCCCACCGCCAGATATCCGGTCATGATGGGTATGGTGTGGGGGAATGCCGCCTTTACCGCCGCGGCGAAGCTCTTTTTCTGCATCGTATCACATCCTGCCGTAGATAGAATGCCTGCATTATATCGGAAAACTCTTTTTCCCGCAATACTGGAAATGTGACAGGAAACGGTATATAATGTAGGGACTTATTGTGGCAAAGGAGCATACACCATGGAGGAAATGCGTAGCTTTGGATATATCTGCCCCGCCTGCGGCAAGGCGGTGCTGCACAGCCGCAGCGTGTTCGCCCTGAACGCGGCGGCGGCACGGATGGAGTGCGAGTGCGGCAAGGAGGCGCTGACGGCGGAGACGGACGGCCTGCGCTTTCGGCTTCAGGTGCCCTGCGGCGTGTGCGGCGGGCACCATCAGGCGGAGTGCGCCGCGGACGCGGTGCTCCGCGGGCGGGGCATCGGCCTTGCCTGCCCGGAAAAGCACGAGCTGTGCTGCTACATCGGCGAGGACGCCGAGGTGCGCCGCGCCATGGAGGGGCTGGCTCTGCGGGTGGCCAAGGAGAAGGCGTCCCCCGACGAGGCGTTCACCGACAACGTCATCATGTACGAGGTGCTGTCCGAGCTGAAGGACATCGCCGGGCGCGGCGGCATCTCCTGCGCCTGCGGCAGCCACCGGTACACCATGCAGGTGCGCCGGGGCGCGGTGGACATCACCTGCGCCGACTGCGGCGGGCGGCTGCGTATCCCCGCCGCCACCGACAGCGATCTGGACGACCTGTGCTGCCGCATGACGCTGACCATTCCGGGGAAGTAACGGCTCTGCCGAAAGGAGACAACGACCATGATACAGCTTCTGAGCCGCTGGCTCATTCACGACCGGGACAACGTATCGTCCCCCGCCGTCCGCCGGGCGTACGGTACCCTGTGCGGCGCGGTGGGTATCGCGCTGAACATCCTGCTGTTCGCCGGGAAGTTCTTCGCCGGGCAGCTGTCCGGCTCCATCGCCGTCACCGCCGATGCCTTCAACAACCTGTCCGATGCCGGCTCCTCGGCGGTGACGCTGCTGGGCTTCCGTCTGGCGGGCAAAAAGCCCGACACCGACCACCCCTTCGGCCACGGGCGCATCGAGTACATATCCGGCCTGATCGTGGCGGGACTGATCCTGCTGATGGGCGTGGAGCTGGCCAAATCCTCCCTTGACAAGATCCTGCACCCGCAGGAGGTCACGTTCTCCCTGCTGGCGCTGGGGATCATGGCGGCTTCCGTGTGCGTGAAGCTGTACATGTGGCTGTACAACCGGCAGGTGGGACGCCGCATCCACTCCGCCGCCATGGAAGCCACCGCCATGGACAGCCTGTCCGACACGGCCAGCACCTTCGCCGTGCTGGTGGCTATGCTCATCGGCAAGTGGACGGGGCTGGCGGTGGACGGCTATGTGGGTCTTGTGGTGGCGCTGTTCATCCTGTTCTCCGCGTACAAGGCCGCCCGTGAGACGCTGTCCCCCCTGCTGGGACAGGCGCCCGACCCGGAGCTGGTGCGGGAGATACGGGACATCGTTATGGCGGACGACACCGTGGTGGGCGTCCACGATCTGGTGGTGCACGACTACGGCCCCGGCCGGCTGATGATCACCCTCCATGCGGAGGTGCCCGCCCACGGGGACATCATGGCCATGCACGATGTGATCGACAACATCGAAAAGGAGCTGATGGAGAAGCTCCACTGTCACGCGGTCATCCACATGGATCCCGTGGACACGGACGACGCGTCCATCGCCCGCCTGCGGGAGCAGGTGGCGGAGCTGGTGAAGCAGGTGGAGCCGTCCCTGACCATCCATGACTTCCGGGTGGTGCGGGGCACCACCCACGATAACCTGATCTTCGACGCGGTGCTGCCCTTTTCCAGCACCATGACCCCGGCACAGGCGGCGCAGGCCATCCGCGACCGGGTGCGCGCCATGGACGGGAACTACTACGCCGTGGTCACGGTGGAGCACAGCTACACCGACTAAAAAATATCCGTGCGCCTGCGGCGCACGGATGAGAGTCCTTATTCCCACGTCTGCCATATCTCCGGGTGATAGCCCACGGTGGCCTGCTTCCCGTTGCGGACAATGGGTGCGGCGAACAGCTCCGGATAGTCCAGCAGCTTTTCCTCTGCCGCCTGCGGGGTGATGTACGCCATGTACAGCTCCTCGTACGCCCGGCAGCCCTTGTCCACCAGCGCGTCGAAGCTGCCCACGGCGGCCTTGATGGAGCGGTATTCCCCCGGTGACACGCCCTTGCTCACAAGGTCGATGTACTGGTACTTGATGCGGCGCTCCTTGAACCAGCGCTCCGCCTTCTTCGTGTCGAAGGACTTGCTTTTCCCGAAAATCTGGATATTCATGACAAACGCTCCTTACAAAAGAAATGGAGGACAGTATGGACGATACCATCCGCAGACTGAAAGAGCTGACAGACAGCTCTGACAACATCGTGTTTTTCGGCGGCGCCGGCGTGTCCACCGAGTCCGGCATCCCGGACTTCCGCAGCGTGGACGGCCTGTACCACCAGAAGTTCCGGTACCCGCCGGAGACGATGCTCAGCCACACGTTTTACGAGACGCACACGGAGGAGTTCTACGACTTCTACCGCGCCAAGATGCTGGCGCTGGACGCCCAGCCCAACGCCGCCCACCGCAAGCTGGCGGAGTGGGAGCGGCAGGGCAAGCTGAAGGCCGTCATCACCCAGAACATCGACGGGCTGCACCAGAAGGCGGGCAGCCGCAAGGTGCTGGAGCTGCACGGCAGCGTCCTGCGGAACCACTGCACCCGCTGCGGGCAGTTCTACGGCGTGGAGCGCATCGTGAACAGCCGGGGCGTGCCCCGCTGCTCCTGCGGCGGCATTATCAAGCCGGACGTGGTGCTGTACGAGGAATCGCTGGACGAGGACGTGATGGCCGAGGCCATCCACTACATCCGGCAGGCGGACATGCTCATCATCGGCGGCACGTCGCTGGTGGTCTATCCCGCCGCCGGGCTGGTGCAGTATTACCGGGGGCACAAGCTGGCGGTCATCAACAAGGGCGGCGCCGGCAGCGGCCTGGGCGCCGCCGTCACGGTGGACGCGCCTATCGGACAGGTCATGGCTCAGCTGTAATTGTAGCACGGCGCGCCGCCCGGCGCAAGAGGCGGGAAGCGTCTCCCCGCAGGGCGTTTTTCGGGCAAAGTGCGGCTTTTTCCGCTTCCCTCTTGACATTTTTCCAAAACCGTGCTACATTTGCACTGATATTGCAAACTGCGATGAAGGGGACAAGTAGCGCATCCCGTCCACGCCAAGAGAGCCGCCGTTGGGTGAAAGGCGGACGGGGCGGGAGCGGCGAAGATCACCCCGGAGCATCCGCCTGAAAGCCCAAGCCGGTAAGCGCGGACGGCACAGGGAGCCGTTACCATCTCCCCGCCCCATCCCGTGGGGAAGCGAGCGGCCGCGTCAGCGGCAACAAGAGTGGTACCGCAGAGGTCAACGAGCCTTTGTCTCTTATGGAGACAAAGGCTTTTTATATTTGCTTATAACATTATTCAGATAAAGGAGAAGCAACATGGAGTACAAAAAGACACTGAACATGCCCAAGAGCGGCTTCCCCATGCGTGCGGGTCTGGCGCAGCGCGAGCCGGACATGCTGAAGCACTGGGAGGAGATCGACCTCTACAACGAGCTGCTGAAGAAGAACGAGGGCAAGCCCCTGTTCTCCCTGCACGACGGCCCTCCGTTCTCCAACGGTGCGCTGCACATGGGTCACGCCCTGAACAAGGCGCTGAAGGACTTCATCACCCGCAGCTACGCCATGCGCGGCTACTACACGCCCTATATCCCCGGCTGGGATAACCACGGCATGCCCATCGAGTCCGCCATCATCAAGCAGAACAAGCTGAACCACAAGGCCATGAGCGTCTCCGAGTTCCGCTCCGCCTGCCACGAGTTTGCCGACCACTATATCGACGTGCAGCGCGAGGGCTTCAAGCGCATGGGCGTGGTGGGCGACTGGGAGCACCCCTACAAGACCATGGATCCCGGCTTCGAGGCGCAGGAGGTCCGTGTGTTCGGCAAGATGTACCAAAACGGCCACATCTACAAGGGCTTGAAGCCCGTGTACTGGTGCCCCCACGACGAGACGGCGCTGGCCGAGGCCGAGATCGAGTACAAGGACGATCCCTGCACCACCGTCTATGTGAAGTTCCCCATGCACGACGATCTGGGCAAGCTGTCCCAGCTGGATCACAGCAAGCTGTACTTCGTGATCTGGACGACCACCATCTGGACGCTGCCCGGCAACCTGGCCATCGCCCTGCACCCCGACGAGAGCTACGCCGTGGTCAAGGCACCCAACGGCGAGCTGTATATCATGGCCGAGGCACTGGCTGAGAAGGTCATGAAGATCGGCGGCTTTGACAGCTATGAGATCGTGGAGACCCATCCCGGCTCCTTCTTCGAGAACATGCTGGCTGACCATCCCTTCCTGCCCAAGACCTCCCGCCTGGTGCTGGCGGATTACGTCACCATGGACTCCGGTACCGGCTGCGTCCACACCGCTCCCGGCTTCGGCGCCGACGACTATGTGACCTGCAAGCGCTACGGCATGGACATGGTGGTGCCCGTGGACGATCAGGGCAAGCACACCGCCTACGCCGGCAAGTACGAGGGCATGACCACCGACGAGTCCAACCCCGTCATCCTGCAGGATATGAAGGACAACGGCTCCCTGTTCGCCAGCGAGGATATCGTCCACAGCTACCCCCACTGCTGGCGCTGCAAGAAGCCCATCATCTTCCGCGCTACGCCCCAGTGGTTCTGCTCCGTGGATTCCTTCAAGGACGAGGCCATCGCCGCCTGCGAGGACGTGCGCTGGGTGCCCGCGTGGGGCAAGGATCGCATGCGCTCCATGATCCTGGAGCGCACCGACTGGTGTATCAGCCGCCAGCGCCGCTGGGGTCTGCCCATCCCCGTGTTCTACTGCAAGGACTGCGGTAAGCCCGTCTGCACGCCGGAGAGCATCGAGGCCGTGGCGGAGCTGTTCGAAAAGGAAGGCTCCAACGCCTGGTTTGACAGAGACGCCGCCGACATCCTGCCCAAGGGCTTTACCTGCCCCCACTGCGGCAAGTCCGCCGGCTTCGACAAGGAGACGGACACGCTGGACGGCTGGTTCGACTCCGGCTCCACCCACTTCGCCGCCATGGAGCGGGATCAGGGCTTCTGGCCTGCCACCATGTATATCGAGGGTCTTGACCAGTACCGCGGCTGGTTCCAGTCGTCCCTGCTGGTGGCTGTGGGCGCGCTGGGACGCGGCGCTCCCTTCAAGGAGTGCCTGACCCACGGCTGGACGGTGGACGGCGAGGGCAAGGCCATGCACAAGTCTCTGGGCAACGGCATGGATCCTGCCGAGATCTTCGCCAAGTACGGCGCCGACCTGCTGCGCCTGTGGGCGGGCAGCTCCGACTACCATGTGGACGTCCGCTGCTCCGACGAGATCTTCAAGCAGCTGAGCCAGAACTATCTGAAGTTCCGCAACACCGCCAAGTTCTGCCTGGACAATCTGGTGGGCTTCGACGCCGATCATCTGGTGGAGCCGGCCGACATGCTGCCGCTGGACAAGTGGGCTGTCACCCGTCTCAACGACCTGCTGACCAAGGCCTACACCGCCTACGACAACTACGAGTTCCATGTGGTGTCCCACATGATCAACGACTTCTGCGTGGTGGATCTCAGCTCCTTCTACTTCGATATCCTCAAGGATCGCCTGTACTGCGACGAGGCGGAGGGCCTGTCCCGCCGCAGCGCCCAGACCGCGCTGTTCCTGATCCTGGACGCCATGACCCGCCTGTTCGCGCCCATTCTGGCCTTCACCTGCGACGAGATCTGGCTGGCCATGCCCCACCGCTCCTGCGATGACGGGCGCAACGTGCTGTTCAACGAGATGGTGCTGCCCTACAACGGCTACGCCCTCAGCGAAGGCGAGATGGCACAGTGGACGCGTATCGCCGCCCTCCGCACCGCCGTCAACGGCACGCTGGAGACGGCGCGTGCCGACAAGACCATCGGCAAGAGCCTGGAGGCCGAGGTGGATCTCACCGTCACCGCCGAGGATGCGTTCCTGGCGGACATGGACGCCGCGGCGTTGGCCGATCTGTTCATCGTGTCTCAGGTGCGCGTGGACGTGGGCGACGAGCTGAAGGTGGCTGTCCGTCCCGCCAGCGGCGCCAAGTGCGCCCGCTGCTGGAAGGTGCTTCCCACCGTGGGCAGCGACGCCGCGCACCCCGACCTGTGCCCCCGCTGCGCCGCCGTGGTCAGCAAGCTGCCGGTCATCGAGTAAACAAGCGCATAAAAATATCCCCCGGCGAAGCCGGGGGATATTTTTTGTTATTTTACGATCATATAGCTTCCGCTGGCGGCGGCCTCTGCTGTGGTGAGCACCACCCGTGTCTCCGGGTCATAGCCCTCCGGCAGCGCCGCCTTCACCGCGGCGGCATCGCTCTCCGCCGGTACATACAGCCGGTCGAACAGCTCCGCCATCTGCGCGATGCTCAGGCTCTCCGTGCCCCGCACCGTCACCGACAGCGCCACGCCCTCCGGCAGCGCCGCCCGCAGCCTTTCGGCGAAGTCCGTCAGCACCTGCGCTCTGTCCGCAGGGAGGTTGCTGACGCCCTCCGCGTTCTCCGGATAGCAGAACTGATCCAGCACGACCTCCTTGAAGCCCAGCTCACCGCACTCCTTCACCAGCGCGGTGATGTATTGCAGCACCTGCGGGTTGGTGGGGTCAAGCCATGCCTGCCCGCCGTTGTCGTACCACAGGCTGCCGTCCTCCCGCACCAGCGCCGTCTCCGGCACGGAGCGGCTGTAGGCGCTGTCGCGGAAGCACACCACGCTGCCCACGGTATACCGCCCGCTGGCCAGCAGGGTCTTCAGACAGTCGATGGGACGGCCCGTCTCCACCACCACGCCCGACGGCGTCTCCACGGACGTGCCGTAGGTGATGCCGCCGGTGGTGCGCTTCACCGCCAGCACCATGTCCTCCGGCGCCAGCGTGTTCATGATGTAGTCCGCGCCCCACCACAGGCAGTCGTCCGGCAGCCGCACGCCGTGCAGCGCCGCCACCTTCACATGGGGATGCTCTGGCTCCACGGTGTCCACGATGTCGTCCCGGTCGCCGGCGGAGGGCGTGTCGTCCGGCTCCTCCTTGTCCTTGCGGTGGAGGAACGGCAGCTCAAGCCTGGCGTTGCCCGCCTCGTCGTATACCACATAATTTTGCAGCGTCAGATACGCCACTGCGCCCACCAGCACCAGCACCAGCACGACGATCAGCGCGACCTTTCCGCCGGACATGCGCCCGTGGTAGCTGTTGTACCCTTTCGTTGCCATAGGCCTTTACCTCACTGGAAAAATGTGTGTCCTCACTGGATGGCGTCCAGCAGCGCCACGCGCCGGGCGTGGCGTCCGCCCTCGAACTCAGTGTTCAGGAAGATCTCCACCATCCGCTTGGCCAGGTTGCCGCCGGTGATGCCGGCGCCCAGCGCCATCATGTTGGCGTCGTTGTGGCGGCGGGTCATCTCCGCTTGCAGGCTGTCGGTACACAGGGCGCAGCGGATGCCCTTCACCTTGTTGGCTGCGATGCTGACGCCGATGCCGGTGGTGCAGATCACGATGCCCTTGTCACAGGCGCCGTCGGCCACGGCGCGGGCGGCCTTTTCCGCGAACACGGGATAGTCCACGCTCTCGGTGGAATAGCAGCCGAAGTCCTCGTAGTCGATGCCGTGCTCCTCCAGCCAGATGAGGATGTCCTGCTTCAGCAGGTAGCCGCCGTGGTCACAGGCGATGGCAATTTTCATGGTGGTATTCTCCTTTTTGTACGTTTACAGCTTCCGGAACCGGGGCTTGCCTCCCTCGAACGTGGTGAAATAGCGGAATCCGCACTGCCGCAGCAGCTCCTGCCGTTCCCGGATGCAGCAGCCCACATACTCTGCCGAGTGCGCGTCCGAGCCAAGGGTGATGATCTCGCCGCCCTGCTCCCGGTAGAGCTTCAGCAGCGGCGCGTCCGGCAGGGGCTGGTGCCCCCGGTTGGTGTTGCACTCGATGCCGCAGCCGCTTTCGATCAGCGCCCGGAATATCTCCCGGCACTGGTCGAAGTGCCCGTCAAAGGTCAACTCCTCGCCCAGATTCTCGTTGATATACCGCAGAGGCAGCGTCAGGTGCCCCAGCACGCTGAACTTGCCCCACCGCGCCAGGCGCAGCACGTCCTCCAGATAGCTGTCTATAACGCTATGATAATACGTTTCGTCCTTTTTTTCAATGTAGTACAGGTCGAAATGATGGAATTTTTCTCCAGCCATGTGTACAGAACCGATGACAAAGTCCAATCCGGGCGATTCTTCGAGCAATTTCTCCGCCCGGTCGAAGCCCATGGGCGCTTCGCCCAGCTCCGCGCCCAGCCGGATGGTCAGCCGCCCGGCGTACTGCTCCCGCGCCTGCGGCACCTGCGCCAGCAGACCCGACCAGTCAAAGTGCTCCCGGGGCGCGTGACTGCCCCACAGCACCGTGTCCACGTGGTCGGTGACGCATATCTCGTCCAGCCCGGCGCGCACCGCCGCCTCCGCCAGCTGGTTCACCGTCAGCGAGCCGTCCGGCGACGCGGCGGAATGGGTGTGATAATCCGCCAGATACATGGTTCACCTGCTCATTTCTTCTTGAAAAAGCTCTTGCGCTTCTCGTAGTTGCTCTCGCCCAGCATGTCGCTGAACGTCCGCAGCGCTTCCTTCTGCTCCCGCGTCAGGTTGCGGGGTGTCTCCACGTTGACGGTGACGTACTGGTCGCCCCGTCCCCGGCCGTTGAGCACCGGGATGCCCTTGCCCCGCAGACGGAACACGCTGCCCGTCTGGGTGCCCTCCGGCAGGTCGTATTTCACCTTTCCGTCGATGGTGGGGATCTCCAGCGTGGCGCCCAGCGTGGCCTGTGCAAAGGTGATGGGCGCTTCGCAGAACACGTCCACACCCTCCCGGCGGAACACCTCGTCCGGCTGCACCATCACGGTGATCAGCAGATCGCCGGCGCTGCCGCCGTTCTTGCCGGCGTTGCCCTGTCCCCGCAGGGAGATGGTCTGGCCGTGGTCGATACCGGCGGGAATGGTGACCTTGATGGTCTTGCGCTTGCGCACGCGCCCCTGCCCGCCGCAGTCGGTGCAGGGCTGGTGGATGATGCGGCCGGTGCCCCGGCACTTCTGGCAGGGGCGGCTGCTGGCGAACACGCCCATGGGCGTCCGCTGCTGCACCTGCACCTGTCCGCTGCCGTGGCAGTCGGGGCATATCTCCGGCGTGGTGCCCGGCTGACAGCCGCTGCCCTTGCAGGTGGCGCACTGCTCGCTGCGCTCCACGGTCACGTCCTTTTCACAGCCGAAGGCCGCCTCCTTGAACGTGACGGACACGCTGGCGCGGATGCTCTCGCCCCGCTGTGGCGCGTTGGGGTTCCGCCGCTGCTGGCCGCCGAATCCGCCGCCGAAGAAGCTGCCGAAGATGTCGCCCAGATCGCCGAAGTCGAAGCCGCCCGCGCCGCCGTATGCGCCGCCTGCGCCGCCTGCGCCCGCCCCGTAGCTGGGGTCAACGCCCGCGAAGCCGAACTGGTCGTACCGCGCCTTCTTCTCCGGATCGCTGAGCACCTCGTTGGCCTCGTTGACCTCCTTGAACTTCTCCTCGGCCTCCTTGTCGCCGGGGTTCATGTCCGGGTGGTACTTCCGCGCCAGCTTTTTGTATGCTTTTTTGATCTCGTCCTCCGATGCGCCCTTGCTGACGCCGAGAACCTCATAATAATCTCGCTTTTCCTGTGCCATGGGCGTTATCTCCTAAACACCACAACAAGGGACAGGTACTTCCTGCCCCTTATTGCGGGATATATTTGCCTTACTTGTTCTGATCGTCGTCATCGACTACCTTGTAGTCGGCGTCGTAGTACTGCTGGCCGCCGTTGGGGTCGCCGCCGGGCTGCTGACCGCCCATGTTGGGGTCGCCCTGGGGCGCCTGCTGCTGATACAGCTTCTCGCTCATCTTGTAGAACAGCTGGGTCAGCTCCTCGGTGGCCGCCTTGATCGCGTCGGTGTCCTCGCCCTTCAGCGTCTCCTTCAGCTTCTCCACGCCGGCGCGGATAGGCTCCTTCTCGCTTTCGGGTACCTTGTCGCCCACCTCGTTCAGGGTCTTTTCCGCCTGATAGACCATCTGGTCGGCCTGGTTGCGGATCTCCACCTTCTCCTTGATCTTGGCGTCCTCGGCGGCGTACTGCTCCGCGTCCTTCACGGCCTTCTCGATGTCCTCCTTGCTCATGTTGGAGGAGGACGTGATGGTGATGTGCTGGGCGTTGCCGGTGCCCAGATCCTTGGCGCTGACGTTGACGATGCCGTTGGCGTCGATGTCGAACGTCACCTCGATCTGAGGTACGCCGCGGCGTGCCGGAGCGATGCCGTCCAGATGGAAGCGACCCAGGCTCTTGTTGGCAGCGGCCATCTCACGCTCGCCCTGCAGCACGTTGACCTCCACGGAGGTCTGGTTGTCGGCGGCGGTGGAGAAGATCTGGCTCTTCTTGACGGGGATGGTGGTGTTGCGCTCGATCAGACGGGTGCACACGCCGCCCATAGTCTCGATGCCCAGGGACAGGGGGGTCACGTCCAGCAGCAGCAGACCCTTCACGTCGCCGGTGAGAACGCCCGCCTGCAAAGCGGCGCCCATGGCCACGCACTCATCGGGGTTGATGCCCTTGAAGGGCTCGCTGCCGGTGAAGTTCTTCACGGCCTCCACCACGGCGGGGATACGGCTGGAGCCGCCTACCATCAGCACCTTGGCCAGATCGCTGGGCTTCAGACCGGCGTCGCTCATGGCCTGGCGCACGGGGCCCATGGTGGCCTCCACCAGATGACCGGTCAGCTCGTTGAACTTGGCGCGGGTCAGGGTGACGTCCAGGTGCTTGGGGCCGGTGGCGTCGGCGGTGATATAGGGCAGGTTGATGTTGCTGGTGGTCACGCCGGACAGCTCGATCTTGGCCTTCTCTGCGGCCTCCTTCAGGCGCTGCATGGCTACCTTGTCGCCGCTGAGGTCGATGCCGTCGCTCTTCTTGAACTCGGACACCAGATACTTCATGATGCACTGGTCGAAGTCATCGCCGCCCAGACGGTTGTTGCCGGCGGTGGCCAGCACCTCGATCACGCCGTCGTCGATCTCCAGGATGGACACATCGAAGGTGCCGCCGCCCAGGTCGTAGACCATGATCTTCTGCGCCTGCTCCTTGTCCACGCCGTAGGCCAGAGCCGCGGCGGTAGGCTCGTTAATGATACGCTTCACGTCCAGACCGGCGATCTTGCCGGCGTCCTTGGTGGCCTGACGCTGGGAGTCGGTGAAGTAGGCGGGCACGGTGATGACCGCCTCGGTGACGGGCTGACCCAGATAGGCCTCGGCGTCGCTCTTCAGCTTCTGCAGGATCATGGCGCTGATCTCCTGCGGGGTGTAGCTCTTGCCGTCGATGGTCACGCGGTGGTCGGTGCCCATCTCACGCTTGATGGAGGAGATGGTGCGCTCGGGGTTGGTGATGGCCTGACGCTTTGCCACCTGACCCACCATGCGCTCGCCGGTTTTGCTGAAGGCCACCACGGACGGGGTGGTGCGGTTGCCCTCCGCGTTGGGGATAACGACTGCCTCGCCGCCTTCCATAACGGCTACGCAGGAATTGGTCGTACCAAGATCGATACCGATAACTTTAGACATAATGATTGCCTCCTGTATATAGATAAATGTTATTTACTATTTGTATTAGTTGTATTAGAAAATCCTGTTTAATAAGGTCTGTCGGGCATGATCAGCGCCGCGATGATATACGCCAGCAGGCCGCTGCCGCCCAGCGCACAGAACACCACCCAGCCCAGACGCACCAGCGTGGAGTCGATGTTGAAATACTCCGCGATGCCGCCGCATACACCGGCGATCTTCTTGTCCGTGCTGCTCTTGTACAGCTTCTTACCTTCCATAATAGCTTCCTCCCTCTCAGTTGGCTACCTTCACCATGGCGAACCGCAGAACCTTGTCGCCCAGTGTGTAGCCCTTCTGGAACACCTCCACCACGGTGTTTTCCTCCGCGGTGTCGTCCTCTGTGTGCATGACGGCGTTGTGCTTCTCCGGGTCGAATTTCTCGCCCAGCGCCGGTATCTCGGTGACGCCCAGCTTGGTCAGCACCTCGCTGAACTGCTTGCAGATCAGCTCCATGCCCTGCCGGTGTCCGTCGCCCTCCTCGAACTGGCTCACGCCCCGCTCCAGGTTGTCCAGCACCGCCAGAAACGGCTTGATGGTGTCGATCTTGGCGTCGCCGTACAGATGCTCCTTCTCCCGCGCCGTCCGCTTGCGGTAGTTGTCGTACTCCGCCGCCAGCCGCAGATACTTGTCATTGGCATCCGCCAGCGTCTTGGCCAGCTCCTCCATCTGCTGCATCTGCTCCTTTGTGACGGTGTACGTCTCCGGCGCGGCTTCGGCGGCTGCCTCCGGCGTTTCGCTCACCGGCTGCTCCGCTGCGGCGTTTTCCTCCGGGGTCTGCTTGCTCTTTTTATCCTTTTCGCTCATTCCGTTGTATCCTCCGGTAGCTGTTTTTTACCAAACATGCGGCTCAGGCTCTCGGCAAAGTAGCTCAGCCGCGCCGCGACTGCGGCATAATCCATTCTCGTGGGGCCCACAACGCCCACCAGCCCGCGCATGTTGTCGCCGATGTCGTAGCTGGCGATCACCACGCTGCTCTCCTTCAGAGCGTCGTTGACGTTTTCCGGGCCGATGAGTATCTGCATACGCGCGTCTCCGGCGGGCACAGGCAGCTCCTGCTTGTTGTCCACCATGAAACTCATCAGGTCGTGAGCCTTGTCGATGTCCCGGAACTCCGGGAATTTCAGCAGCTGGCTGGCGCCGCTGGTGTACACCTGCTGGTGGCTGGATTCCTCCAGCAGCGATCCGGCGTATTCCGTCACCTGATTCAGGATCAGGAACCACTGCCCGGACACCTGCTCGCTCAGGCGCATGAGCGTGGCGTTCATCTCCTCGGCGGAAACGCCGGTGAAATGGGTGTTCAGCAGGTGGCTCAGCTGGGGCAGCATTTCCGCCTCCACCGGCAGCGATGTGCGCATCAGCTGGCTTTTCACCCGGTTGTCCGACAGCATCACCACAGCGATGAAGCTGCCCGCGTCCACGGCGATCAGCTCGAACCGCTGCACTGTGGCCGCCGTCCGGTGATCCGCCACGGTGTAGGTGGGGTAGCCCACGAAGCTGGACACCATCTGCCCCGCCTGGTCGATGACCTGCTCCACCTGCTGCAGCGGCTTGGCCAGCGCCGTGTTGATGCTGGCCTCCTCTTCTGCCGACAGGGGCTTGCGATCCATCAGCTCGTTGACATACAGCCGGTAGCCCTTGGCGGACGGGATACGACCCGCCGAGGTGTGGGGCTGCTCCAGATAGCCCATGTCCGACAGGTCGGCCAGATCCTTCCGCACGGTGGCGGAGCTGACCTTCTCCGGCAGCTGATCCGCGATGGCCTTGGAGCCCACCGGCTCGGCGGTGTTGATGTAGCTGTCCACCACGATCTTCATTATTTGCTTTTTTCGTCTGCTCAGTGCCATAATATCTTCCTCGTTTAGCACTCCATATCTTCGAGTGCTAAACGAAGTGTACCACCCGGCGTCCCGGTTGTCAATAGCCGGGGTTTTAATTATTTGTGAACATGTGAAAGGCCGCCCTTTCGGGCGGCTCAGCTTGTCAAAAAAGTCCGAACGGACTTTTTTGACAAGCTGAGGCAAAATCGCGAAATAAAAAACAGTATTTTATTTTGCGATTTTGGTCGCTGCGGCGGGTGATTGAACGCGAAAGGGAACCCTGACGGTTCCCTTTCACACTATCCTTCCCTCCGATATTTGTAACCGGGCAGATTTTTTGACAGACTGAAGCCGCCCGAAAGGGCGGCTTCAGTCATATCACATATTATGACACATTATTCCTCCGGCGGCGTTCTGACCGGCTTGTCGGAGCGGATGAAGTCCTGCACCAGCGCGTATACCACCGAGCATACCGGCACGCCCAGCAGCATGCCCAGCACGCCGAAGGCGCCGCCGCCGACGGTCACGGCTGCCAGCACCCACAGACCCGGCAGGCCAACGGATTTGCCCACCACCCTGGGGTAGATCAGGTTGCCCTCCACCTGCTGCAAAATCAGCAGGAAGATCAGGAACGTCAGCGCCTTGATGGGACTCTGGAACACGATAAGGAACGCGCCGGTGGCCGCGCCGATCCACGCGCCGAAAATGGGGATCAGCGACAGGGATGCGATGATCACCGACACCGGCAGCGCATAGGGCAGCCGCAGGATCAGCATACCGATGCAGCACAGCGTGCCCAGAATGAACGCCTCCGTCACCTGCCCGGTGACGAAGCTGGAAAAGGCGTTGTTGGCCAGGCTCAGCAGATGCATGAGCCGGTCGGCGGCCTTTTGAGGCAGGATGCGCCGCAGCAGGCGGCGGGACTGCGCCAGCAGCGTCTCCTTCTGCGCCAGCAGATACAGGGAAAACACCAGTGCCAGCAGGAAATTCACCAGCGCGCCCACGATGGACGTGGTGATGTTCAGGGTGGTGTTCACCACGCTGTCGCCCTTCTCCTGCAAAAAGCCGGTGATCGTCTCCTTCACCTGATCGGCGCTGAGGGACAGCTCCGGCAGCGTCACGCCGTGCTCGGCGGCGAAACCGCTGAGGTTTTCCCACCAGCTCTGGATCTGGCTGACGTAGGTGGGGATGTTGGCCACCATGGTGGTGGCGGCCTCCTCCAGCCGGGGGATGAGGATGAAGAAGATGGCGAAGATGATGCCCACAAAGAGCACCATGGTCAGCGTCAGGCACACCGGGCGCTTCAGCTTGCCGCGCCACGGGCTGCTCCACTTGGCCAGCGCCCGATCCCACAGCCGCTCCAGCGCCGCCATCATCAGGTTCAGCACAAAGGCGATGCATATACCGAGCAGCAGCGGCGACAGCAGGTTCAACAGCCCGCTCAGAATGCCGCTCAGCCACGACAGGTTGTTCAGCCCCCAGTACAGCAGCGCCGCGAACGCGATCAGCAGCATGATGCGCTTGATGTTTCTCTTGTTCAGCTCCAAATCCATCCCGCCTCTCGGTAATAGTATCTACTATATTACCATGATTCCCGCCAAGATGCCATCCGAAAAGCGGCGGAAAGGGAAAATTTTCTGTGAACAGGGGGACGGGCGGGGCGTTTCTCACCGGCGGTGCGCTTTTTCCAGCGCCAGCAGCGCCGTTTTCATGTCCAGCCCGCCGCCGTAGCCGACGAGAGCGCCGCCCGCGCCGATGACGCGGTGGCAGGGCACGGCGATGCATATCGGGTTCGCGTGGTTGGCCATGCCCACCGCGCGGAACGCCTTCGGGTGGCCGATGGCCTCCGCAATGTCCTTGTAGCTGCGCGTCTCGCCGTAGGGAATGTCCCGCAGGGCAGCCCAGACCTTTTCCTGAAAGGGCGTTCCGTGCAGCCGGTACGGGAAATCGAGGCGCCTGCGCGTCCCGGCGAAATACTCGTCCAGCTGCCGGAACACCTGCTCCGTCAGCCCGTTGGGCGCGCCCGCCTCCTTTACGTCCGCGCCGGCGCGCTTCAGCGCCGTTATCGCGCCGTCCTCCCAGTCCACCTGCAGGTCGCCCACAGGCGCGTGATAGATGACCGTTCCCTTCATGGCGATGTGCTCCCTTCACGTTTTGCCGCCATTATAGCACATTTTCCGGCAGAATGCACGGCGGACAGACCGGCTGTCTGATCGGCGGCTCCGCGCGGGAAGCGGTCTGGCTTTTTTACAGCTCCAGGGGCGCCGGCACGGCGTCCGGCGGGATGGGGCAGGTGTACCCGCCCGCCGTCCGCTGCCGGAACTCGGCCTTGGCGGCCTCCAGCAGCGCGGGCTGCTCCAGCAGGTCGATGGCGGCGGCGCACAGCACCTTGCCGGCGTGGACGGTGGCCTTGTGCGCCATGGGCGTCTTGTTGCAGGACACCACCTGCCAGCTGTGGCAGGGGACGTGGTTGGGCCACAGCGCCACATGGATCTGCGCCGTAGGGCACTGATAGCTGACATCGCCCACGTCGGTGGAGCCGGCGTTGAAGGCGGGACCCTGATACAGCGGCATCAGGAAGTCGTTGAAGTGGCTGGTCTGCATGGCCTTCACCTTTTCGGCGAAGGCGGGGTCGTTCTCCGCGCCCACGCCGCCGGGGACGTCCCGCCCCTGGTAGGTGGCGGACAGCGCCTCCATGAAGGCGTGCTCCTCCGCCGTGCAGGGCGGTACGCCCAGCTGGGAGAAGTTGTCGTACAGCACCTGCTCCAACGCGTGGTTGCACACGGTGTCGGACAGGCCGTCCACGAAGCGGCGCTCGATGGTGGTGTCCGTCATCAGCGCCGCGCCCTGCGCGATCTTGTCCACCCGCTGGTGCAGAGCCATGCAGTCCTTAACGAAGTTGGAGCGGATCATGTACAGGACGCTGGCCTGGTGCTGCACCACGTTGGGGCTTACGCCGCCTGCGTCCAGAATGGAGTAGTGTACCCGTGCGTCGCGGGGCATGTGCTCCCGCAGGAACTGCACGCCCACATTCATCAGCTCCACTGCGTCCAGCGCGCTGCGTCCCCGCTCCGGCGCGGTGGATGCCTGGGACGCCAGCCCGTGGAACGTGTAGATCATCTGGATGCAGGAGTTGGTGGAGCCGGTGGTCACCTCGCTGCTGTCGCCGGGGTGCCACGTCAGCGCCGCGTCCAGCCCGTACCACAGACCCTCCCGCGCCATATAGGCCTTGGACGCCACGCCTTCCTCGCCGGGGCAGCCGTACAGGATGACGGTGCCGCTTTTGCCGGTCTGGGTCAGATAGTGCTTCAGGCCGATGGCGGCAGCCATGGCTCCCGCGCCCAGCAGATTGTGGCCGCAGCCGTGGCCGCTGCCGCCCTTTACCAGCTCGTGGTACACGGTGCTGCCCGCCTCCTGCGAAAGGCCGGACAGCGCATCGTACTCCGCCAGCAGACCGATGACCGGTTTGCCGCTGCCGAAGGAGGCGGAGAAGGCGGTGGGGATGCCGCATATACCCTCCTCCACCTGAAAGCCCTCGTCCTTCAGCACCTTGACGAACAGGGCGGCGGACTTCACCTCCTGCATGGACAGCTCGGCGTAGTCCCAGATGGCGTCCGCCACCTGCGCCACCAGTTCTTTCTTCTTGTCAATGGCGGCCAGCGCCGCCTGCTTTTCTGTGTTCATAATAGATCTCCTGTCTTGAAATGCGACGCTCCCCGCCCCGTGAAGGGACGGGGAGCACCAAAAAGGAAGGAAGTAAACGGCTGATGTATGCTTTCAGCGCCGCTATTACAGGACTTTTCTCAGGAAGTCCTGCAGGCGGGCACTCTGGGGATGCGAAAATATGTCCTCCGGGCTGCCCTGCTCGGCGATCCTGCCGGCATCCATGAACAGCACCCGGCTGCCCACCTCCCGGGCAAAGCCCATCTCATGGGTGACGACCACCATGGTCATGCCGCTCTGTGCCAGCTCCTTCATGACCTCCAGCACCTCGCCCACCATTTCCGGGTCGAGAGCGCTGGTTGGCTCGTCGAACAGCATGACCTCCGGCTCCATGGCCAGCGCCCGGACGATGGCCACCCGCTGCTTCTGCCCGCCGGATAGCTGGGCGGGATAGTCGTTGGCTCTGTCCGCCAGCCCTACTCTTTGCAGCAGCGCCATGGCCTTGGTCTCCGCCTCGGCCTTGGGCGCCTTTTTGATCTTGATGGGCGCCATGGTCAGATTCTCCAGCACGGTCTTGTTGGGAAACAGGTTGAAGTGCTGGAACACCATGCCCATCTTCTGCCGGTGCAGGGGGAGATCCACCTTCTTGCCGGTGATGTCCACCCCGTTGAACAGGATGGAGCCGGAGGTGGGCGTTTCCAGCAGGTTCAGGCTCCGCAGGAACGTGCTCTTGCCGCCGCCGGAGGGCCCGATCACCGCGATGACGTCGCCCTTGTACACGTCCGCCGTTACACCGTCCAGCGCCTTCACATCGCCGCCGTTGTAATACTTTTTCAGATCGTGTACCTCGATCAGCTTCTGTGCCATCAGACATGCACCTCCCGCTGCTGCTTCCGCTTGCGCTCATAGCCGCTGTGCCGGTCGGCCTTCTGCATCTTCTTTTCGAAGTGGCCGAACACCTTGCTGAGGATGAACGTCATCAGGAAGTAGATGACGCCCACGATCACCAGCGGCTCGATGGGCAGGTATGTGGCGCCCTTGACCACCAGATACTGGGTCATCAGGTCGCCGATGAAGAACGTGGAGCCAAGGGACGTGTCCTTGATGATCATGATGAACTCGTTGCCCAGCGCCGGCAGGATGTTCTTCACCGCCTGGGGCACCACCACGAACCACATGGCCTTGCTCTCGCTGAAGCCCAGGCTCAGCGCCGCCTCCCGCTGACCGGGATCCACGGCCTGAATGCCGGAGCGGATGACCTCGGACACATAGGCCGCGCTGTTGCAGATCAGGGCGATGGCGATGCACAGAAACTTCTGCTTGTTCAGCGCCGGGATCAGCATCGGCAGGCCGAAATAGAAGAAGTACAGCTGCAGCAGCATGGGCGTGCCGCGGATGATCTCGATATAGATGGTGGACAGCCACCGCAGCGGCGGTATTTTGGACATCTTCATCAGCGCCAGTACCGACGCGAACACCGCGCCGAAGGCCACGGTGATGGCCGCCAGCGCCAGCGTGTACTCCACGCCGTCGATGAGGAACTTGTCCCAGTATTTCAGGAACAGGGCGGCCAGCTTTTCAAAGTCGATGAATTTCATGGGGTGTCTCCCTTATCTTTGATGGCGGCGGGCACGGTGTCCGTACCCGCTGCCGGAAGGTGTACCGGTATCAGCCCAGCGTCAGCTCCTGCGCGTTCTCGCTCTTGCCTAGCTCCACGGCGTCCTTGTACCAGCCGTCGTAGAGGTTGGCTTCCTTGGCCTGCGCCAGAATGGCGTTCACTGCGTCCAGCAGCTCCGTCTCGCCCTTCTGCATCATGATAACGTTGGCGGAGTACTCGGCCTTTACGTCGAACTCCCAGGTGCAGATGGCCAGATCGGGGTTGGCGTCCACGATCATCTCCGCATTGCCGTAGGCCACGGCCAGCGCCTCGATATTGCCGCTCTTGAGCTCCATGACGCCCACGGTGATGTCGCCGATGGAGATGGGATTGGCGTCCGTCAGCTGCTCCGTCACCAGCTGCATCTGCAGGGAGGCGTTCTGCGCGCCCACGTCCTGACCGGCCAGATCCTCAGGGGAGGTGTACTTATCCGCGTTTTCCTTCTTGATGAGCAGAGCCTGTCTCGTCTCGTTTTCACCGGCGTAGTAGTAATCGCTGAGCTCATAGTTCTCGGCTCTGTCCTCCGTCCAGGAGTAGCCGGAGATGCTCATGGGGACGGAGCCGGTGTACACGGCGGTCTGGCTGGCGTCGAAGCCCATGGGCTCGATGACCAGCTCCACGCCCAGATTCTCGGCGATGTACTTGGCCAGCGTGATATCAAAGCCCACATACTGGTCCTGACCGGTCTTGGAGGAGTCCACAAACTCCATGGGGGAGAAGTCGGGGCTGAGAGCCACGGTCAGCACGCCGTCGGCCTTGATCTTTTCCAGCGCGTTGGTCGCCTCTGCTGTGGCGGTGTCATCGGTCTTGTCATCGGCTGTCGTATCGGCCTTGCTGCCGCAGGCCACCAGAGAAAGCGCCATAACCAGCGCCAGCATCAGTGTAAAAAACTTTTTCATGGTCGTATATCCTTTCTGCATACCCTGTATGGGAGACGTATATTTATTCATGTATATGCATATTGCATCCATCTGCGTTACGCGGCGTGATGTCGTCGCTGGCTCTGTCGTCGTCGCAGTATAAGCAGGGCGTTCACCCTTGTATTACAATGGCTTATCATGGGTATACCGCCTTTCCGGTGATGTGCCTTGCCGCGCCCGGTGCGGGAACGCTCGGCTGTGTCTCTCTCGTTGATGGTGCATACTTTACCACCGACAACTGGAAATGTCAAGGCGATTTTGCATATTTATCCGCTGTTTATGGGAATTTGGTGAATATACATGCAACGCCTACCGGACAGGTGGGCGGCTCCGTGCAAATTGACAAAGGCGGGGCGCTCCCGCCCCGCCAAGATAAAGTTGCAATCCCCGCGAAAATGGGCTATGATAGAGCCACTTATACTCCGGGAGGAACTGAAATTATGTGGTATGCGATCCTGCTGGCGGGTGCCATCGGCCTTGACCAGCTTTTGAAATGGTGGGTCACGTCCCATTTAGAGGTGGGACAGTCGGCGCCGCTGCTGCCGGGCGTGGTGCAGCTCACCCGCCTGCACAACACCGGCGCGGCGTGGAGCAGCTTCTCCGGTAAGACCGGCCTGCTGGCGGCGGTGACGGTGGTGCTGCTGGCCGCCGTGGTGTATCTGGTGGTAAAAAAGATCGTCCGGCACCCGCTGGGGCTCAGCGCCGCCATGCTGGTGCTGGGCGGCGGCATCGGCAACATGATCGACCGCATTTTCCGCGGCTATGTGGTGGATATGTTCGACCTGCAGTTCATGGACTACCCTATTTTCAATCTGGCGGACATCTTCGTGGTGATGGGTGTCATTCTGGGCGCTGTGTACTACCTGTGGTTCTACGACAAATACGACAAGCGCAGCGGGAAGGAGCCGGGCGATGATACGGCAGCTGACAGCCACAAGTGAACACGCCGGCGTCCGGCTGGACGCCTTTCTCTCCGCGGACGGACAGCTGTCCCGGTCGCAGGCGGCGCGGCTCATCGAGGAGGGGCGCGTCGCCGTGGACGGCCGCCCGGCGGCCAAGAGCTGCCGCGTGGCGGAGGGTCAGCAGGTGACGGTGGACATCCCTGAGGTGAAGGACACCGCCGTGGAAGCCCAGGACATTCCGCTGGACGTGGTGTATGAGGACGGGGACGTGATCGTGGTCAACAAGCCCACCGGCCTTGTGGTGCACCCCGCTCCCGGTCATCCGGACGGCACGCTGGTCAACGCCCTGCTGCACCACTGCGGCGACAGTCTCTCCGGCATCGGCGGCGAAAAGCGCCCCGGCATCGTCCACCGCATCGACCGGGACACCAGCGGCCTGATCATCGCCGCCAAGAACGACGCCGCCCACGCCGCCCTCAGCGCCCAGCTCAGCGACCATACGCTCTCGCGCACCTATGAGTGCCTGGTCAGCGGCAACATGAAGCAGGACAGCGGCACGGTGGACGCACCCATCGGACGCAGCAGCGCCGATCGGAAGAAGATGGCCGTGGTGCCCGGCGGCCGCCGCGCCGTGACCCACTGGGAGGTGGTGGCGCGGTATCCCGGCGTGACCCACCTGCGCTGCCGGCTGGAGACGGGGCGCACCCACCAGATCCGCGTCCATCTGGCGTACATCGGCCACCCCATTCTGGGCGACACGGTCTATGGCGCAAAAAAGCCCGTGCCGGGGCTGACCGGTCAGTGCCTCCACGCTACGGGGCTGCGGTTCCTCCATCCCCGCACCGGGGAGCCGGTGGAGCTGCACTGTCCCCTGCCGGAGGAATTCGCCCGCATGCTGGAAAAGCTGGAGCGGAAACTGTAGGGGACGGCGTCCTGCAGTGGAGCGCAGCGAAACAAATGCCCTTGGGGTACGACGTCCCGCTGCAGGCGCTTGCAATGGCAGGCTCTTCCAATTAGCAAAAGAGACGGCTTACGCCGTCTCTTTTTATATATGTCCCTCCGGCAGGGGCTGGCTGTGGAGCATCACCCGCCCGAAGCAGGTCAGGCTCCGCCCGCTGCCCCGGTGGAAGATCACGTCCATGTCCGCGCGTTTTCTGTTCAGCGAGAACAGATACACCATGCCGAAGCCGTCCCGGTAATACTGCTTGCACAGCATGTCGCCGTCCACGCAGAAGATGCCCACGTCGCCGCTTTGCACCGGGTCGTGGTTCACATACACCACCGACCCGTCCTCGATCACCGGCGACATGGAATCCCCCTGGATGCGCACGGCCAGCTCCGCGCCCGGCGGCACATCGCCGCTGACCTGTATCAGCTCGTAATCCTCTCCGAACACCGGCGCGGCAAAGCCCGCGGCGGCGGGGGAGGTATACAGCGGGATGGTGCGCACCTCGGCGGCGGGCGCGGCAGCGCGCAGCTCGCCGGTCATCACCGTCAGCGCGTCCACCAGCGAGTGGACGGTCTGCCGCCCGGACAGCGGCAGGTCGCGGTATTTGGCCAGCAGGCGGCGTTCCTCGTCGCTGTGGCTGTCCTCCACGCCCCGGAAGCTGCCCCGGTAGAGATAGTTCGGCTCGGCCTCCAGCGCGGTGAACAGGCGCAGCAGCACCTCCTCCTTGGGGGCGCTGACGCCCGTTTCATAGTTGCCCACCGCGGACACGGACACGCCCAGCCGCTGCGCCAGCTGCTGCCGGGTCATCCCCAGCTCCTCGCGCCGCCGCCGCATCTGCTCACCAAAGGACACGCAGGCCACCTCCTCGCCGTTTTTCGACAGCTTTCGACATTCTCTGTTCGTATACTACTCTGAATTTTTGGTTTTGTCAATGGCAAATCACAAGATTCTTGTGATTTTAGCCTTGACATCACAAGAATCTTGTGATACAGTAGCTTCACAAACAAGTTTCTTGTTTTCTGCACGGGTTATTCACAAGAAATTTGTTGGCAGTCTGCGCAAAAATGCCGCCGCGCACAGGCGCGGCGGCAGAGGCCGTCACATGGCATATCACGCATCCAACGGGTCGGTGATCTCCACATCGTCCCCCAGCAAGTGGGTGCCCGGCCAGTGGCGGACGCCCGGGATGTCGCTGCTGCCCGGCGCGGCGGCGCCGTCTGCGGTGGCGCCGGTCTTGCTGCCGCAGGCGCACAGCATCAGCAGTGCCAATATGACAAAAAGGGAAGTGAGCTTTTTCATGCCGGTACCTCCTGCTTATCCGATATATCCCCATTATACCGTGCCGCCGTTTTGACAACAAAAAAAGCGCCCTGCAGGGCGCGGAAACGCGGCGGCGTATAAAACGGGACGTCGCACCCCAAGGGCACTTGTTCCACTGCGAGGACGCCGTCCCCTACAGACGGCTCACCGCGCTCATCCGTAGGGCGGGACCCGTGTGTCCCGCCGAGGAATGCACGTTATCCGTCCGGGCGGACAGAGTCGATCGCCCCTACAGACGTTCCACGCAAAGGCGGCAAAAAGGAAAACAGCACTCGCAAAGCAAGTGCTGTTTTCTGGTGGGGGATGGTGGATTCGAACCACCGAAGGCGTTGCCAGCAGATTTACAGTCTGTCCCCTTTGGCCACTCGGGAAATCCCCCATATACAATATGGAATTGGAGCTGGTGGACGGATTCGAACCCCCGACCTGCTGATTACAAATCAGCTGCTCTACCAGCTGAGCTACACCAGCATCTCACCAGCGAACCGTATTATAACAGAGGTTTTCTGAATTGTCAACTACAAACTTCGCACGAAAGTAGAAAATTTATCGCTTTAAAGCTATGCAACATCCACAAACGTACATAAGAGGGGGAATCACACCAATGACACTGATGGAAATGTCCGCGCTGTACGACGACAGCGCCCTGCTGATCTCCGGGCGGCTGGCGGAGCTGCGCAGCGCTCTGCGCGTCTGCGGCAGCGAAGACGAATCCCGCAGCCTGCGCCGCCGCATGGCGGAGCTGAAGCCCATGCTCACCCAATGCCGCAAGCTGTCCTGCCTGACGGCGCGGTACTACGACCGGGACTTTTACGGCTATGACGAATACCGGTTATGATTTTGCGGACAGGGCGGGGCTTCAGGCGTGGCTCCGCGCCCAGTCCGGCGACAACAGCCAGCGCCGCCAGCGGCTGCTGCGGAACCTGCCACGGGCGGTGGCGGCGGAGCTGACGCCCCGCCAGCGGGAGATACTGGCGCTGTACATAGACCGGGGCATGACCATGTCCCAGATCGCCCAGCAGCTGCGCATCAACAAATCCACCGTTTCCCGCTCCCTGCGCCGCACGTTCCAGCGGCTGCGCCGCTGCCTGGAATACAGCCTTTGACGGAAAGAAAAGGCCGGGGCGCTCCCACGCGTCCCGATTTTGCGCAAAGCACTTGTGCCGCCGGGCATTTTCCGTTATACTGTCGGTGCGGGTACACCGCGCCGCAGTATTACGCTGTGTCGGGAGGGATGAAGGCTGAAAAAACGAACCGTCACGCTTCTTGCGCTGGTTCTGGCGCTGGCGGCCGTCCTTGGCCTGTGGCTTGATTTCAACGTCTACGAAAACGGCTCCCGGACGCTCCCCTGCGAGGAAAGCGGCCTGATCCTCTCCATCACGACCTTTGACGGCGAGAGTGAATCCACGCCCCTTGTCAAATGCTTCGGCCATACATGGATATCCCTTGACAACCGCTCCGGTCACCCGGTATATCTGAAGGACTGCGAGATCAGGGACGGCGAGCAGGTCACGCTCTCCGTCTGGGCGGTTCGCGGGCTTTCGGGGCTGCTTTTCAACATGGAGCCGGGCTATATCCGGGACTATGGCCGGTATGTGGGCAGACGCTCCCTGAGCGCGAACATCGGGGAGGAGCAGCTGCGGACGATCGAAGCGTACATCGACCGGGAGGACGGCTGGACGCTGGGCGGGAATTGCAGCCGCTGGTCGCTCCGCCTGTGGAACGCGGTGGTGGAGGAGGACTTCGCCCTGAAAACGCAGACCCTTGTCTACACGCCGGAACGGGTGGAAAAAGCCCTTTGCGAATTCGACTGCGTGGAAACGGACAGAGATTTTTCCCGGGCGGGGAATATCTTCTGCTTCCGTGACGGGGTCAGAACGGAGCTGTCATTATGTTCCTGAAAATGAAAAGCCGTGTCCTGCGGATGCTTGTATGCGCGGCGGCGGGCGTTCTCTGCCTGTACAGCGGCGCGGCCTGCGCTGCTACCTTATATAAAGCCCACGGGCAGCCCTACCTGCTGGCGGGCGCGGAGCGGTTTGACTTTACGGGCTATTACATGGTGGCCGCCCTATGGGGCACGGTCTGCGTCCTGCTGGTCGTGTGCCTTGCCCTTTTTATCAGACGGTGCCGAAGGACGGGGACTTGACTTTTCCGCCTCCGTCGCATACTATATCAGAACCCGACCACACCAAAGAAAAGGAGTGACTGCTCCATGTACCAAAAGCTGCTTCACACAAAAGGGCTGCGTCTGCTGGGCGGACTGCTGGGCTCCCTGCTGCTGGCCGCCGCCATCAACGTGTTCATCGTTCCCCAGGGGCTGTACGGCGGCGGCGCCTACGGTCTTTGCCAGGTGATCCGTACCCTGGTGCTGCGGGCGCTGGATCTGGAGTTGCCCTTCGATCTGGCGGGCGTGCTGTATTTCTGCGTGAATATCCCGCTGTTTATGCTGGCCTTCCGCGCGCTGGGACGGGAATTCTTCCTGAAGGCCGCCATCTGCACCGCCGCCAACTCCCTGTTTCTGGCCATCATCCCCTCCCCTGCCGTGCCGGTGATCCCGGACATGCTCACCAGCTGCATGGTGGGCGGCATTCTGGTGGGCTTTTCCGGCGGACTGGTGCTCAGCTGCGGCTGCTCCACCGGCGGGCTGGACATTCTGGGACTGTATCTCAGCAAAAAGGGCAGCCGCTTCACCGTGGGGCGGTTCTCCATCACCTTCAACGCCGGACTGTACACCCTGTGCTTCTTCCTGTTCGACGCCACCACCGCCATCTACTCCGCTATATATAATGTGCTCAGCAACCTGTTTCTGGATCGGCTCCACCGCCAGAACGTCACCGTGCAGCTGCTGATCTTCACCAAGAAGAACGACCCGCAGCTGCCCAGGTACATCATGGAGCAGCTGGATCGCGGCGTTACCAGCTGGGCGGCCAAGGGCGGCTGGACGGGGGACGATGTGCAGGTGCTGTGCGTCTGCCTGTCCAAGTACGAGATCGACACCCTGCGCCAGGTGATGCAGCAGGTGGATCCCGACGCCTTCTACATCGTGCAGGAGGGCGTCCACGCCGGCGGCAACTTCAAGCGCCACCTGGGGTAAGGACCCTTCAAAATGCCGAAGCACCACTCGTCAGAGTGGTGCTTTTTGCTGTCTTTATAGGAAACCGGATGCGGCAAACGGGTACATTTTGCGCACTGTTTACGTCCCGCGAACGTCAACCGGGCGCCGCGTCCGCCTGTGCTGCACAAATGAGAAATAAACGAAATCCCGCGCAGAGCGGTAACGTTATCATAGTATCATATTCCTTTACGCAAATCAACTAATAATTTACATAAACTTAATGGTCAAAAATTGTTCATTTTTACGTCTTGAAAGTTGAAAAATGGCGGCGTATATTTATGTTTGTCATCCGGGAACGTCATTTCATGGCGTAAGAATAGGGAAATGCAACTATTTCCATGCGCTTCTTTCACGATTTTAATTGCGAAAGACGCGCGCTTCTGCGCGCCGGGTGTTAAGAAACCGTTAGGGAACAGGAGGCGCTTGTTATGACCAGACAGGAGGCTGTCGATCGTCTGTGCGACGTGTATGCCGGCAGCTACGATGTGACCCGCTGCGACGAGAACGAACATTCCCTCGCCGCCACCATGGACTTCTACGCCACCGCAGAAAAGTACGTGCTCTCCAAAAAGGCCAAGCTCTGGGAGGCCAACAGCTTCGAGTATGTGTACCTGTTCAACGTTCCCCATCTGACGAAGGAGATCTACGAGAAGTGCGAAAAGCTGGCCTACGAGCAGGGCATGGCGCGCATCTCCCCCAACCCCAAGCACATGTACACCTATATTACGGCGCTGTTCGTCTGCGACAGCTGCGACGAGGATGCCCGTAAGGCGCTGAAAAAGTGCCGGCTGTACAAGAGCTTCAAGATGTCCTATTGGGGCTGGATGGATTTCCACACCGGGCTGGTGGTGCTGCCGGAGGAAAAGATCAGCACCAACGCCAGCGGCCATTGTGCAGCACAGGTTTTCGAAAGAGGCCTGTTTCATAAGCAAAAGAGATCGTTATTCAGAAAGGAGAGAGCTATATGAATGCTGCGTTGTTCCTTATTATCGGCTGCGCTGTCCTGATCGTAGGTTATATCTTCTACGGCGGCTGGCTGGCCAAGAAGTGGGGCGTGGATAACTCCCGTCCGACTCCCGCTCATACCATGGAAGACGGCAAGGACTACTGCCCTGCCAAGGCTCCTGTGCTGATGGGCCACCATTTCTCCTCCATCGCCGGTGCCGGCCCCATCAACGGCCCCATTCAGGCCGCTGTGTTCGGCTGGGTGCCCGTGATGCTGTGGGTGCTCATCGGCGGCATCTTCTTCGGCGGCGTCCACGATTTCGGCGCCCTGTTCGCCTCCATTCGTCATAAGGGCGAGTCCATCGGCGAGGTCATCGGCGACGCTATCGGCGCCAAGGCCAAGAAGCTGTTCATCACCTTCGCTTACCTGACCCTGATCCTGGTGGTGGCGGCCTTTGCCTCCATCGTGGCCAACACCTTCAAGGCCACCTACACCGCTGACGGCGCTATCGACTATGCCGCTTCCTCCGCCAACGCGTCCACCGCCATCATCTCCATCATGTTCATCCTGATGGCCATTCTGTTCGGCTTCTTTGTCTATCGCCGCAACGCGCCTCTGGGCATTTCCACGATCATCGGCGTCATCGGCATCGTGGTCTGCATGGTCATCGGCCTGAACTGGCACCCCATCTACCTGAACTACACCGTGTGGATGATCATTGTGGGTCTGTACATCGGCGTGGCCTCCGTCACTCCCGTGTGGATCCTGCTGCAGCCCCGTGACTACCTGAGCTCCTTCCTGCTGTACGGCATGATGGTTCTGGCTGTGGTTGGTATCGTCGGCTGCGCTCCCACTGTGGACATGCCCGCCTTCACCGGCTTCTATGATACCCTGGCTCCCAGCGGCACCTCTCTGGGCTACATGTTCCCCGCTCTGTTCGTGACCATCGCCTGCGGTGCTGTGTCCGGCTTCCACTCTCTGGTTGGCTCCGGCACCACCTCCAAGCAGCTGGATCAGGAGAAGGACGCTAAGCCCATCGCTTACGGCGGCATGCTGATCGAGTGCGCTCTGGCTCTGATCTCCGTCTGCGCTGTTGGTTACATCTGGGCGCAGTATGCTGACGGCACCACCACGACTCCTACCGTCGTGTTCGCCACCGGCCTGGCCTCCATGTTCTCCAAGGTGTTCGGCTCCGGCTGCTACAACGTGGTGTACTCCATGCTGATCCTGGCCGTGTCCGCCTTCTGCCTGACCTCCGTGGATACCGCTACCCGTCTGGCTCGCTACATGTTCGCTGAGTTCTTCGTGGAGCCCGGCAAGACCCGCGAGGATCTGACCGGCTGGAAGCGCGTCATCACCAATCCCTATGTGGCCACCGGCATCACCGTGGTGGCTGGCGTGGCTCTGGGTCTGACCGGCTATGCCAAGATCTGGGCTCTGTTCGGCGCTGCCAACCAGCTGCTGGCTGCTCTGGGTCTGCTGGCTGTGTGCTGCTGGCTGGGCAAGATCGGCCGCAACAACAAGATGTTCTACTTCCCCATGTTCTTCATGCTGATCGTCACCCTGACCTCCCTCGCCTTCACCATCAAGGCGCAGATCACCGGTATCATGGCCGGCGGCGAGGGTGTGGCGTGGTGCTACATCCGCGGCATCATCGGCGTCCTGCTGGTGATCCTGGCCATCGACCTGGTGGTAGAGGGCATCCGCGCTCTGGGCCGCAACAAGAAGGCTGCCCAGGCCGCGAAGTAAATCGCTTATCAGGAGCGTCCGCCCCTGCGCAAGCAGACGGCACCGTTTCTTCCCTGATATCATTTTCTCCTCACAAAAAGCACAGGCTCCGGCGAAAGCCGGAGCCTGTGTCTGTCTAAGTGGGGATTGCTGTCGCCTTGTAGGGGACGGCGTCCTCGCAGTGGAGCGCAGCGGAACAAGTGCCCTTGGGGTGCGGCGTCCCGCCCCGCAGAAAAAAAGACCGGCTTAGGCCAGGTGGCCTAAGCCGGTCTTTTTGCGCTCTTATTCAATGGCGATGATGTAGTAGTACACGGGCTGCCCGCCGGGGAGCGCCGCTACCTCCGCATCGGGGCAGGCGGCAGCGAACAGCTGCGCGGTGCGGTCGGAGTCCTCCTCCGTCACGCCCTCGCCGGCGTAGACGGTGATGAACTCGGCGTCCTTATCCACAGCCACCTGCGCCAGCTTCTCCAGCAGGACGTTCAGGTCGCGGTCGGTGCCCAGCAGCTTGCCGTCGCACAGCGCCAGATAGTCGCCCTCATTGATGGCGAAGCCGTCAAAGTCGGAGTTGCGGGCGGCGTAGGTGATCTGGGCGGTGGTGACGTGGGACGCGGCCTCGGTCATGGCCGCCAGGATCGCCTGGGGATCGTCGTTGTCGGGATCCACGGCCATCATGGCGGAGATGCCCTGGGGCACGGTGGCGGTGGGCACCACGATGACCTGCTTTTCGGTCAGACCCACGCACTGCTGGGCGGCCATGATGATGTTCTTGTTGTTGGGCAGGATAAACACCACCTCGCTGGGGGTGCGGTTCACCTCCTGCAAAATGGCCTCGGTAGAGGGGTTCATGGTCTGCCCGCCGGAGACGATGCGATCCACGGTCAGGTCGCGGAACACCGCGGCCAGACCCTCGCCGGCGCAGACGGCCAGAAAGCCGTAGCGCTTTTCCGGCGCGGCCACCGCCGCCTCGCTCTTCTCCAGCTCCTCCTCGATGGCGTCCAGATCGTCGGTGCTCTGCGCCTTGCGTCCCGCCGCCAGATCGGCGGCCTGGGTGCGCATGTTCTCGATCTTGGCCAGCTCCAGCGTTCCGTACTTCTGCGCCTCGTTCAGGGCGTCGCCGGGAGTGTCGGTGTGGACGTGTACCTTGAAGGACTCGTCATCCTCGCCGATCACCAGACTGTCGCCGATGCTGCCCAGATAGGCGCGCAGACCGTCCAGCGGCTTGTCGGAGGTCTTGCGGACGATGAACACGGTGTCGAAGGCGAAGGTGATGTCCTCGTCGCCGATGGCGGCGAAGTCCGCCTTGTCCTCGGCGGTGTCCTCTACCTCAGGCACAGGCTCGCCCCGCAGGGAGCGGAGCATGCCCTCCAGAATGATAAGGTAGCCCTTGCCGCCGGCATCCACCACGCCGGCCTTCTTCAGGACGGGGTTCATCTCGATGGTCTCCGCCAGCGTGGAGTAGCCGGTCTTGATGGCCTCGTCCAGCACGTACTCGGCGGAATTCTGCTCGCCCGCCGCCTCCAGCGCGCGCTGGGCAGCCAGACGGGAGACGGTAAGCACCGTGCCCTCGGCGGGCTTCATCACCGCGCCGTAGGCGGTGGTGACGCCCTCCTGCATGGCGGCGGCCAGCTGCGCGCCGTCCGCCTCGGCCAGCCCCTTGAACACCTTGCTCATGCCCCGGAACAGCAGGGACAGGATAACGCCGGAGTTGCCGCGGGCACCCCGCAGCAAGCCGGAGGCCGTGATCTTGGCGGCCTCCTCCAGCGTGGCCGGCTCCACCCGCCGCAGCTCGGTCACGGCGGTCTGGATGGTCAGGGACATATTGGTGCCGGTGTCGCCGTCGGGCACCGGGAAAACGTTCAGGTCGTTGATGGCCTGCTTCTGGGCGGTGATGCAGGCGGCGCCGAAGGCGACCATCTGCTTGAAGGCACCGCCGCTGATCCTATCTGTCATGTCTTTTCTCCTTCCGGGCGCGTCACACGGTGACGGAATCCACGCAGACGTTCACCGCCTTGACGGTGACGCCGGTGTTGAGGTTGACCACATATTTGACCTCGCCCATAATGGAGCGGCAGACTGTGGCGATGTTGACGCCGTTTTCCACGACGATGTGCAGCTCGATGGACACGGTGCCGTCGTCGTTATAAGTGACCTTCACGCCCTTGCTCATGGACTCAGGGCGCAGGAGATGCACCAGACCGTCGGTCATGCTGCGCTGCGCCATACCCTTGACGCCGAAGCAGTTGGTGGCAGCCGCGCCGGTGATGGTGGTGAACACGGCATCGCTGATGGTGATCTCGCCGTTTTCGGTGGGAACTTTTATCATAGCGAACTTCCTTTCTGCGGAATAGGCACAATACTACATAATAATATAGGTTATTATATACCAGTTTCCGCCGGAGTACAAGAGGGATTTTTTCGCGGAAAAGGCTGTCCCCGCCGAACTCTCGGCGGGGACAGCAGCTTGTCAAAAAAGCCTGTCATTGCGAGCCAGTCCGCAGACTGGCGTGGCAATCCGTTTCCAAAACGCATAATTCCTGCACTTTTCCGCAGATTCCCAGCTAAAAGGTTACGGATTCCCACACCAGTGACATCGGTCACTGGTTCGGAATGACAGGGGCGTGGGTTTATCGACACGCTGGCGTCCCCGCCGAGAAATCGGCGGGGACGTTTCAAAAGGAATGGAGGGTGTGTCAGAAGAAGATGGGGGTCATGCCGGCGGCGCAGTGGTCAGGTGCGCCGCGGAGCGCTCCGGTGCGGCTCAGCCGCGGTTGCCGAAGAAGTAGTTGTAGAAATCCTGCCAGTTTTCGGGGATCTGCCCGTTGTAGCCGCCGTTATTGCCGCCGCTCTGGGAGGTGTCCTCCTCCGTGTCGGTGCCGGTGATCTGGGGCTGCTGGTCGAAGGTGATGTCGGTGGTGATGTAGCTGCCGTCGCGGAACACGGTCAGGGTGGCGGTGTCGCCGGCGCGGTAGCTCTTCAGCGCCGCGGACAGATCCTGACGGCTGGTGAGGGTGGTGTCACCCATCTTGGTGATCACGTCGCCCAGCCGCAGACCGGCCTTGTCACCCGCGCCGCCCTTGACGACGGAGTAGACGAACACGCCCTGATCGATGTCGATGCTGTACTGAGCGGCCATCTGGGAGTTCATGGTGCCCACGGTCACGGCCATGTATGCCTTGCCGGTGACAGCGCCGTTCTCCATGATGTCGGTGATGATGGACTTCACATCGTCAATGGGAATGGCGAAGCCCAGACCCTCCACCGTGGTGGAGGAGTAGGTGGAGTACTTGGCGGACACGATGCCCACCACCTCACCGTACAGGTTCATCAGGGGGCCGCCGGAGTTGCCGGGGTTGATGGAGCAGTCCACCTGGATCATGTTGAAGGGGGTGCCGTCCACGTTGATGGCGCGGTTGCAGCTGGACACATAGCCGCCGCTCATGGAGAACGTCAGCTCGCCCAGAGGATTGCCGATGGCCAGCACGGAGTCGCCCACGTTCACGTCGGCGCTGTTGCCCAATGTCACGGGGGTCAGGCCGGCGGCGTTGATCTTCAGCACCGCCACATCGTAGTCGCTGTCGCCGCCGATGACGGTGGCGTCGTAGGTGCCGCCGTTATACAGCGTCACCTTCACGGAGGAAGCGCCGTTGATCACATGGTAGTTGGTGACGATATAGCCGTCCTCGCTGATGATAAAGCCGCTGCCGCTGGAGGCGGACTGGGTGGTCTGGCCGAAGATGTTGGTGCTCTGGGAGGAGCAGTTGATGGACACGGTGGAGTTCACCGTGGAGGCGTAGACCTCGGCGGGCTGCATCTTGGTCTTGCCGTCCACCTTCTTGACCTCCACGGCGGTGACGGTGCGGTCGCTCTCGCTGATGGCGGTGCCGCCGTTGGAGCCGCCCTTGGCCAGCGCCGCGCCGCCGTAGCCCGCCGCACCGCCTGCCACGACGCAGGCCAGCACCAGCGCGGTGATCTTCACCCACGTGCGGTGGAAGAAGCCGGCCTTCTGCGCCGGGGCTGCGGGGACGTTCTCCTGCCGGGGCGCGGGCGCGTAATCATCGTGGGGCATATCCCGGTTGGTGAAGCGGTACATATCGTTGTTGTTGAATTCGTCGTTATACATGGTCGTTACCTCCTGTGGTGCAGTTTCGTATAAGGATCGCGTTCCCGTCTTGCCGCAAGGGGGAAAGCGTGGTATGATGGAGGAAGCAGACAGGAAGAAGAGGACCATCTGCCTCGGAGGAGCCGTATCGCTCTTTCTGTTTTATAGAATACTCGCTTTTCTTAATTCTACCTTTAAGTTTTCAGGCAAAAAAGTGAACTTTTTTTGAACGGAGGGCACAAAAGTGCTGCGGATAGATCAGATCAGGCTCCTGCCCGGCGACAGCGAAGCGCTGCTGCCGGTCAAATGCGCCAGAATACTGCGCCTGCCGGCGGAGGACATCGTGTCCTGCGCCGTGCTGCGCCGCGCCATCGACGCCCGCGAGGGGCTGACGCTGGTGTATACGGCGGCGGTGGAGGTAAAGCGGGAGGACACCGTGCTGCGGCGCTGCCGGGACAAGCGCGTGTCCCGTTACGCGCCGGAGACATACGCCCTGCCCACCGCCGTGACCGCGCCGGAGATACCGCCCATCGTGGTGGGCGCGGGCCCGGCGGGTCTGTTCGCCGCGCTGGTGCTGGCTCGCTGCGGCGCACGGCCTATTGTATTAGAGCGAGGCCGCCCGGTAGAACAGCGGCAGGCGGACGTGGAGCGCTTTTGGAGCGGCGGCGCGCTGGACACCGAGAGCAACGTCCAGTTCGGCGAGGGCGGCGCCGGTGCGTTTTCCGACGGGAAGCTGAACACCGGCACCCGTGACGTGCGCCACCGGTTCATTATGGAGACACTGGTGCGCTGCGGCGCGCCGGAGAGCATCCTCGCGGACGCCAAGCCCCATGTGGGCACGGACATGCTGCACATCGCCCTGCGCAGCCTGCGCCGGGAGCTGACCGAGGCCGGGGCGGACATCCGCTTCGGCGCGCGGCTGGAAAGCCTCCGCACGAAGGACGGCGCGGTGTGCGGCGTGACGGTGCGGCAGGGCGGCGCGGTATACGATCTGCCCGCCCGGCAGGTGGTGCTGGCGCTGGGACACAGCGCGAGGGATACCTTCGAGATGCTGTATCGCGCGGGGCTTGCCATGGAGCAGAAGCCCTTTGCCATGGGCGTGCGCATCGAGCACCGGCAGGCGGACGTGGACGCGGCGCAGTACCGGGCGCTGGCGGGGCACCCCGCCCTGCCGCCCAGCACCTACAAGCTGTCGTGCCATCTCCCCAACGGGCGCAGCGCCTTCAGCTTCTGCGTGTGCCCCGGCGGGCAGGTGGTGGCCGCCGCATCGGAGACGGGACGCACCGTCACCAACGGCATGAGCGAGTACGCCCGGAACGGGGAAAACATCAACGGCGCGCTGCTGGTGAACGTCACCGCGGAGGACTTCCCCTCTCCGCACCCGCTGGCGGGCATCGCCCTCCAGCGGCAGGTGGAGGCGGCGGCCTTCGCGCTGGGCGGCGGCGACTATCGGGCGCCCTGCCAGCGGGTGGAGGACTTCCTGCGGGGCGCGCCCTCCGCGGGCGCGGGGCGGGTGATGCCCAGCTACCGCCCCGGCGTGGTGTATACGGACATGGCGCGGTGTCTGCCGCCGTTCATCACGGAGACGCTGCGGCTGGCGCTGCCGGTGCTGGGCAAAAAATTGAAGGGCTACGACCATCCGGACGCGCTGCTGACCGGCGTGGAGACACGTTCCTCCTCACCGGTGCGGCTGGTGCGGGACGACCGTTACGAAGCCAATATACGGGGCATCTACCCCTGCGGCGAGGGCGCGGGCTATGCCGGAGGCATCCTGTCCGCCGCCGCCGACGGGATGCGGTGCGCCGAGAAACTTTTGGAGGTTTGCAAATGAGAAAGATCGCGGTATATGACAACTTCACCGAGCCGAAGCACCGGCAGCAGATCGACGGCACCGCCGCCCGGTACGGCTTCACCGTGGACTACTACCCGGCGCCCCAGTCGGTGCCGGAGGAGAGGCGCGGCGAATACGAGGTCATCTACGGCATGCCCAAGCCCGGCGAGCTGAAGGGCTTCACCGGCCTGAAATGGTTCTGCGGCAGCTTTGCCGGCGTGGACGCCTATCTGGACGAGAGATTGTACCCCTCCCCGGCGGTGATGCTGTCCAACTCCTCCGGCGCTTACGGCGTGACCATCGCGGAGCACATCGTCATGGTGACGCTGATGCTGCTGCGCCACGCGCCGGCATACTGCGCGGAGCAGGCCGCCGGACGCTGGGGCGAGGTGATGCCCATGCGCTCCATCATCGGCAGCACCATCACCGTGGTGGGCACCGGCGACATCGGTACGGAGTTCGCCCGCCGCGCCAAGGCGCTGGGCGCTAAGAGCATCCGGGGCGTGCGCCGGACGAAAAAGGCCGCCGACCCCGCCTTTGACGAGATACACACCAACGACGAGCTGGACGGCCTGCTGCCCGACACCGACATTCTGGTGCTGGCGCTGCCCGCCACCGGCGAGACGAAGGGCATCCTGTCGGCGGAGCGCATCGCCCTGCTGCCCACCAGCGCCTATGTGGTGAATGTGGGGCGCGGCAGCGCCATCGATCAGGCTGCGCTCATCGACGCGCTCAACGGAGGACGGCTGGCCGGCGCTGCGCTGGACGTATTTGCGCAGGAGCCGATCCCGGCGGGCGACCCGGCGTGGACGGCGAAGAACCTGCTCATCACGCCCCATATCTCCGGGCAGATGAGCCTGGGCTACACCCGCGACCGGAACGTGGAGCTGTTCTGCGAAGATCTGGAGCGGTACGGCCGGGGCGAAAAGCCCCTGCGCCTGGTGGATCGGAAAATCGGCTATTGAGAGGGCATACCTGAGGGCGGGAGGTGATGACCGTGGGCGATCGGGTGATCCTGCACTGTGACCTGAACTGCTTTTTCGCGTCGGTGGAGCTGCTGGACAAACCGGCGCTGTGGGAGGTGCCGGTGGCGGTGTGCGGCGACCCCAAGTCCCGTCACGGCATCATTCTGGCCAAGAACGAACCGGCCAAGCGCCGGGGCGTCAAAACGGCGGAGACGATCTGGCAGGCACGGAAGAAGTGTCCGGGACTGGTGCTGCTGCCGCCCCACCACGAGCTGTACCGGGAATATTCCCGGCGCGTCAACGAAATATACGACCGGTTCACCGATCTGGTGGAGCCCTTCGGCATTGACGAGAGCTGGCTGGACGTGACCGGCAGCCTGCACCTGTTCGGCGGCGACGCCAGAGCGCTGGCGGATCGCATCCGCGCCACGGTGCGGGCGGAGACGGGATTGACGCTCAGCGTGGGCGTGTCGTTCAACAAGGTGTTTGCCAAGCTGGGCAGCGACCTGAAAAAGCCGGATGCCACCACGGTGATCCCCCGCAGCGGCTGGGAGAGCATCGTGTGGCCGCTGCCGCTGGGGGATATGCTGTTCGCCGGGCGCGCCGCCACCGAGACGCTGAAGAAGTACGGCGTGGAGACCATCGGCCAGCTGGCGGCCTGCGACCGGGTGCTGCCGGAGCAGCTGCTGGGCAAGATGGGACGCCAGCTGTGGGAGTACGCCAACGGGCTGGACGCCGCTCCCGTGCGTCCGCGGTATCTGGCCGAGCCGGTGAAGTCCGTGGGCAACGGCACCACGTTCCCGCAGAATCTGGTCAAGTGGGAGCAGATACGGGCGGGGCTGCTGCCCCTGTGCGACAGCGTGGCCACCCGCCTGCGGCGGCAGGGACTGTACGCCGGCGGCGTCAGCGTAGCGGTGAAGGACGCGGAGTTCCGGACGGCCAGCCGCCAGACGCGGCTGACCGCGCCCACCCACCTGATGCGGGACATCTACCGCACGGCGCTGGAGCTGACCGGCCAGATATGGAAGCCGCCCGCGCCGGTGCGGGCGCTGACAGTGACGGCGCTGTATGTGACGGAGGAGGGGGACTCCTTCGAGCAGATGGATCTGCTGGGCGGCGCGAAGCGCAGGCAGGATCGGCGGCAGGAGCAGCTGGAGGGCGCCATGGACGCCATCCGCCGCAAGTACGGAAGGAGCGCCATCGCCTTCGGCGACGGCGAGGAGGGAGAACCCCATACGGAGGAATAGCAGGAGCCGCTGCCGCGGCTCCTGCTTTTTGCGTATAGGGACAGTCCCGGCGGGCATAGGGTGAGGTGAAAGGAGCGATGTATATGCTGTCTGCGGCTCTGCTGCTGCTGTGCAACAGCCTGTTTCTGTCCCTGCACCTGTCCGGCTCCGCCGGCTCGTTCCCCAAGCCCCTGCCCCCGGAAAAGGAGCGGGAGTGCCTGGAGCGGTGCGCCGCCGGCGATCTGGAGGCCCGCAATCTGCTGGTGGAGCACAACCTGCGCCTCGTGGCGCATATTATCAAGAAATACTACACCCAGTCGGCCGATCAGGAGGATCTGATCTCCATCGGCACCATAGGGCTCATCAAGGCGGTGAACACCTTCCGCCCCGACCGGGGCATCAAGCTGGCGACCTATGCCAGTAGGTGTATTGAAAATGAAATCCTCATGCATTTTCGGGCGCAGCGGAAGGTGCAGGGGGAGGTGTCGCTCAGCGACGCGCTGGAGACGGGCACCGAGGGGGATGCCCTGTATCTCAGCGACGTGGTGGGCGAGGAGGACACCATGCTGGAGGAGCTGCAGGACAAAGAGAATCGGGCGCTGCTGCGCCGGCTGATCGCGGAAAAGCTGACAAAGCGGGAGGCGGACATCCTGCGGCGGCGGTACGGGCTGGACGGGCGGCTGCCCCAGACCCAGCGGCAGGTGGCGGCGCACTACGGCATCAGTCGCAGCTATGTGTCCCGCCTTGAGAAGAAGGCGCTGGGCAAGCTGGAGGAGGCGCTGCGGGAGCGGATGTAGGGCGGTTGTCTAAGTTGCATGAGAAATTATCTGCGCAGTGATAAAAATTCTCGCAATCTGACATTGTATTCCCACCCAAGATTGTTATAATAGTTGACAAGGAGCGACTAATGTGGGAGGAAATATCTACTCATGAGAAACTTCAAGTGCTATATCGCCGATCTGCGTAAACGCGTGTTTGCCGAGGTGGCGCGATTGGCTTATGAAGGCGGCGATTACCGGCGGATGGAGAAGCTGCCCTACGAGATCGTGCCCGGCGAGGTGGGCAACCAGCGGTCGTCCATTTTTCTGGAGCGCGCCATCGTGGGCGAGCGCATCCGGCTGGCCATGGGACTGCCCCTGCGTCCGGTGGCGGAGCACAGCCTGCTCAGCGACGGCATCGAGGAGAGCGCCGTGGCGGAGAAGTATTACGATCCCCCGCTGGTGAACATCATCAAATACGCCTGCAACGGCTGTAAGCCCACCCATTACGAGGTGACGAACGCCTGCCAGGGCTGCCTGTCGCGGCACTGCCAGAACGCCTGTCCCAAGGACGCTATCGACATCGACCGCAGCGGCCACGCCTGCATCGACCAGAGTAAGTGCATCAAGTGCGGCAAGTGCAAGGACGCCTGCTCCTATCAGGCCATCATCAAGTTCACCCGCCCCTGTCAGGAGGCCTGCGGCATGAACGCCATCGGGCAGGATGAATACGGCCACGCCTGCATCGACTACGACAAGTGCGTCAGCTGCGGCATGTGCCTGGTGAACTGCCCCTTCGGCGCCATCGTGGACAAGGGACAGCTGTTCCAGCTGATCCACGCCATCCGTCAAGGCGACGAGGTGGTGGCGGTGATCGCGCCGGCCTTCTGGGGTCAGTTCGGCGACAACGTGACGCCGGGACAGATCAAGGCCGCCATGAAGCAGCTGGGCTTCGCCGCGCTGGAGGAGGTAGCCGTGGGCGCCGACCTGTGCGCGGTGGAGGAAGCGGAGGAATTCCTGCGGATGGTGCCGGAGAAGCAGCCGTTCATGGCCACCTCCTGCTGCCCGGCGTGGTCGGTGATGGCCAAGAAGGAGTTCCCCGGCTTCGCGCCGTATATCTCCATGACCATGACGCCCATGGTGCTGACGGCGCGGCTGCAGAAGCGGCGGCGTCCCGGCTGCCGCGTCGTGTTCATCGGCCCCTGCGCCGCCAAGAAGCTGGAGGCCAGCCGCCGCAGCGTCCGCAGCGACGTGGACTTCGTCATCACCTTCGAGGAGCTGCGTGGCATGTTTGAGGCAAAGAACATCGACTTTTCCCAGATCCCCGACCTGCCCTCCCACTACGAGGCCAGCGCGCCGGGCGTGGGCTTCGCCGCCGGCGGCGGCGTGGCCAAGGCGGTGGAGGACGTGATCCACCGGCTGCACCCGGAGGTGGAGGTCAAGACCGTGGCGGCGGAGGGGCTGAACCAGTGCCGCCAGATGCTGCGCAAGGCCCGGGCGGGCAAGTACGACGGGTATCTGCTGGAGGGTATGGCCTGCCCCGGCGGGTGCATCGCCGGCGCGGGCACCGTGCAGCCGCCGGAGAAGTCCCGGCGGGCGCTGGAGCGATACAAGGAGGCGGTGTCCATCAGCAACCCCATGGATTCCCAGTATATGGAGGACATTCACCTGCTGTATGAGAGCGACACCGACTGGGGTCGCGTAGGACGCCACTAACACCAATATGCAAAAAAAAGAAGCACCGTGGGTGCTTCTTTTTTTGCATTATTCGGGCTGTGTCTCGTCCGGCGGGACGTATCCGTCCTCCGGTACGGTGTCGCCGGTGACGTCCGGCGCGGGGGTCTCCGCGCCCTCCTCGCCGTTCTCCGGCTCTGCCGGGGCGGGCGGGGCGAGCTGCGGCGCGTTGGGCGTATGCCCCTCCTGCGGCAGAGCGATGGCGTAGTAGTCGTAGGTCACCAGCAGCTGGGCGTAGTGGTATTGCAGCGACACGCGGTCGTTGATGGCGCTGACGTAATCCTCCCCCACGGTGATGCCGGGGTTTGCGGTGAAGGTGCGGGTGGAGGCCTCGTACACGCCGGCGGCGGTGGCCCAGCTGTTGCCGCCGGCGGTGGGCAGGATCACCAGCGGGATGCTGCCGGCGGCGGAGGAGGCGTTGTAGCTCTTGTCCAGAATGTCCCGCCCGGACAGGAGCCGGGAGTCGTAGGTCAGGCCGAACAGGTTGCTGAGGGTGGGCACGATGTCCACGGCGCTGCACGGCTCGTCCACCTGCACCGGCTCGTCCATGGAGCCGCACCAGAGGATCAGCGCGTTGCGGTAGCGGGAGGTATCCCGCTCGGAGTCGGTGACGCCCCGCAGCTCGTTGTAATAATCGGTGTCCGTGTCGGACAGCAGATAGGGATAGTGGTCGGCGGCCAGACAGATCACCGTATCATCGGCGATGCCCGCTGTCTCCAGCTCCTCCAGCAGATAGGCCAGCGCGCTTTCCAGCTCCAGATTAGCGGCCACATACGCCTGCACCTGTGCGGAGGCGTTGGGGTAGGCGGCCTGCGCCTTCTGGCGGTTCTTGGCGGCCATGGCATGTCCCCAGCCGTAGCCGCCGTGACCGCTGACGGTCATGTAGTAGGTGTGGAAGGGCGTGCCGTCCTTCACATAGGCGTCGATGTACGGGTCTATGGTGTTCTGGATCATCTCCAGATCGGAATAGGGCCAGCTGCCGTCCTCGGTGAGCTTCAGGCCGCTGCCCTGCCCCTGATAGTCGTAGCCCAGATTGGGGTGGGTCTTGTCGCGGTTGTAGTAGTTGTAGATGTTGTCGTGGTAGGCGGCGGTGGTATAGCCCAGCGCCCGGAACTGGTTGCCCAGCGCAAAGGGCATGCTGTTGCGGGCGGTGGCGTAAAAGCTGACGTTGCCGTTGACCCACGTGGGGATCAGACCGGTCATCACCGCGAACTCGCCGCCGGTGGTGGACTGTCCCCAGCCGGGCTGATAGAAATTGCTGCACACAAAGCCCTCGTGGGTCAGGCGGTACAGGGCGGGCGTCAGCTCCTCGCTGATGAACCACGGGGAGAACGCCTCAGCGGTGAACAGGATCAGGTTCTTGCCCTTGAACATGCCGGTGTACTCGTTCTGGGAGGAGGGCGTCAGGCTGCCGAAGTAGCGGGACATGTTGGCCACGGCGGAGCTGGAGGCGTTTTCCGCCAGCGCGTCGAAGTCGATGTCCATGGCGTTCTTGCCGTATACCACCGGCGCGGTGACGGCGGTGTCGTCCCTGCCGTCGTCCTCCGGCACCTGTATGTCGGGGGCGGGCTGGCCGAAGAGGGCGTAGGTCATCTCCAGCCGAACGGTGGCGTTCAGACCGAAGTGGGTCACGCCGGCGTCGGCGTTGAAGCCGTAGGTATACGAAGTCTTGTACATGCCGCCGTGCGCCAGTGCGCTGCCCGTGCCGCCAAAGGCCAGACTCAGCGCCAGTAGCACCAGAAGGGGCTTCCACCCCATGCGCTGGGGCGGCGCAATGCGACGGCGCAGCAGGACGCAGCCCGCCACCGGCAGCATGGCCAGCAGGATGAAGGGCAGACGGGGCAGCACCACCTCCGGGATGGCGGAGCCGAAGCCTGTGACCACGTTCTCGCTCATGTTGCCGATGAAGCGCAGGAAGAAGTAGGATTTGAAATAGCTGCGGCAGCAGTACTCCACGCAGACCAGCACCGACCACAGGGCGGTAACGGTGACGGAGACGATGAAGGCCGCCCTGGGACGGCGCAGCAGGTTGACGATCAGGCTCCAGAACAGCCCCGTGCCCACGGCGAACAGTAAGATCAGCGCCAGCGCCCCGTCAAAAAACACCGACTGTGCGTCGAACGCCCGCAGCAGCAGCTCGTGATACAGTACCGCCGCCGGGAAAAACAGCCAGTGCAGCGGCGCGGGATGCGCCCTTCCGCCAAACAGCCGGGAGGGGGCGGTATGCTCGTTTTCTTTCTCTGTCATAGGTATGTCCTCTTATTTCCCCAGCTTGAAATACTCCCCTGATGCGGCCAGGTTGGTGATCTCCGTCAGCACCAGAATGTCGTCGGCCTCCGCCGCCAGCTCCTGTACGCTGCCCCGGAAATACCGCAGATCCAGCATGGTGATCGTCTCATAATCCCCGGTCAGGAACGGCACGAAGGAGTTGGCGAAGGAATCCTTCACCAGCAGCAGGTGCTTTCCGTTCTCCGTGCCGGTGGTGATGACGCACTGACCGTAGTTGCCGCCCAGAAACAGCTCGTACTTGTCCTTCCTATCCAGCGCGCTCAGGTCATACAGCGTGCCGTCCTCCCCGTCGCACGCCACGCTGTCCACCGTGATCTCCGGCGCGTAATACACCTTGTCATACACGCTGTCGGGCAGCAGCACCTTGGAGTACAGCGTGCCCCGGAAGCTGTCCGTGGCATCCGTCAGGCCGTATGCCCGCGCCGTATGCCCCGTGACCTGCGCCCACAGGCCGTAGGCTGCCTGCGCGCCCATGGTCGTCCAGTGGTGGTCGGTGTGGTAGTAGGGGTCGTCCACCGCCGCCAGCGTCTCCCGGCTGTCCAGCAGCGTGCCGCCCAGCGCGTCACCCAGCTGCGCGAAGGCCGCGTCCTCGTCGTAATAGGGCGCGTTGGCGGGCAGCTTATCCCGCAGCACCCCCGCCGGGCTGGGCACGATCAGCGCCGTGCAGCTCTTGCCGCCGTTGGCGTCGAACAGCGAGCGGATATACCCGGCGTTCTTATTCAGCCCCGCCCAGTCGAAGCTGTCGTCCGTGACCTTGGTGAAATAGCGGCCATCCGCGCCCAGATAGGCGCCGCTGATGTCCTCCTTGCCCTCCGCCCGCTGCAAAACAGAGCGGCTGGCCGTCCAGAAGTCCCGGAAGATGATCTGGTCGCTGGTGTAGTTCTCTGTGTCCTTCATGAATTTTCCGGACAGGATGTTGTCCCAGCTGAGCTTGGGCGTCAGCTGCAAATAGCGGTTCTCGTTCTCGGAAAACGCCCTGTCCGGCGTCAGGAAAAAGCTCCCCACGGACAGCGCCAGAAGAATGGCGGAAATGGCGATCAGCGGCGCGAGGCCCTTTGTGTTTTTCATTTCGCCGCCTCCTTAAAACCGGAAATACAGGAACGGGTTATAGCTGTCGCCCACCAGAAAGGCGATGGACACCAGCAGCACGACTGCCACCCACACCGTCCGCAGTCCGTCGGACAGCGCCGGTGCCATGGCGCGCTCCCGCTTCTCCCACAGCCGCCGGGGCAGGGACGTGCAGCCCACCACCGCCAGCGCCAGCACCAGCCAGTCGCACCGCAGCAGATAGGCGGTGGTGCCGTCGGCAAAGGCGCCGGAGAACATGTGCCCCAGATACGTGCCCAGGGCGCTGAAATCCGTAATGGCGAACAGCACCCAGCCCAGCACGAAGCACAGGCAGGTGTAGACGTGCCCCACAAACCGGGGCGCTTTATCCAGCCACTTCAGCAGGAACGTCTTTTCCAGCAGCAGCAGTACGGCGTAGTACACGCCCCATAGGACGAAGTTCCAGCTGGCGCCGTGCCACAGGCCGGTCAGCAGCCAGACGATGGCGATGTTGACCAGCTGCCGCCCCTTGCCCTTGCGGTTGCCGCCCAGCGGGATGTAGACGTACTCCCGGAACCACGTGGACAGGCTGATGTGCCACCGCCGCCAGAATTCGGTGACGGAGCGGGATTCGTAGGGGTAGTTGAAGTTTTCCAGAAAATGGAACCCGAAGAAATGCCCCAGACCGATGGCCATGTCCGAATAGCCGGAGAAGTCGAAGTAGATCTGGAACGTGTAGGCGATGGCGCCCAGCCACGCCGTGGCCGCCGTAGGGTCGGACATGGCGGCGATCTCCTCCCAGATGGCGCCCATCTGGTTGGCGATGAGCACCTTCTTGCCCAGACCGATCACCAGCCGCTGCAAGCCCTCACTGGCCTCCGCCAGATTCTCCCGCCGGTGCTCCAGATCGTAGGCCACCGTCTTGTACTGCACGATGGGCCCGGCGATCAGCTGGGGGAACAGCGTCACATACGCGCCGAAGTCGATGATGTTCCGCTGGGGCGGCACCAGTCCCCGGTACACGTCGATGGTGTAGCTCATGGTCTGGAAGGTGTAGAAGGAGATGCCGATGGGCAGCAGCAGCCCCAGCGCCGGTATCGCCGTGCCCAGCAGCCCGTTGATGTTGTTGATGGCGAAATCCGTGTACTTGAAGAACCCCAGAATGGACAGATTCCCTACCACCGACAGGATCAGCACGCCCTTGGCGCCCTTCTCCCGCTGCCTCTGGCGAAACCAGCCGATGGCCAGACCGTTGCAGTAGTCGAACACGGTGGAGAACAGCATGATCAGGATGTACTTCGGCTCGCCCCAGCCGTAAAACAGCAGGCTGAACACCAGAAGCAGGCCGTTGCGCAGCTTCCGCGGGCAGATATAATACAGAATGGCCACCAGCGGCAGGAACGCCAGCAGGAAGGTGGTGCTGCTGAATACCATAGCGGTTCTCCTTTGCAGTTGATCTCAAAACGAAAGGGGCGGGCAAGCCCGCCCCTCAGACTGTCAAAAAAGTCTGTCATTGCGAGCCAGTGTGCGCCGCGAAGCAAGTGCCCGTGGGGTACACACTGGCGTGGCAATCCGTTTCCAATACGTTACTTCACACCCGCCAGCTTGCCCATCTGGTAGCTGCCGCGGATGGCGGACAGATTGTTGACGAACAGAACGTCCTTCACGCCCTTGTCCCTGGCCAGCTGGGTGACGCTGCCGCTGTAATACCGGTAGTCCACCACATACACCGTCTGGTAGTGATCCACCAGGAACGGCACAAAGGCGTTGCCGAAGGACTCCTTCACCACGATGCAGCTCTCGCCGTTGCTGACCTCCGGGTTCTCGATCACCGTGAAGGGATTGTCGCCCATGATGAACGTACCGTACTTCAGGCTGGCCGAGGCGGTGGACTCGTCAAAGATGACCTGACCGCCGGTGAGGGTGCTGTTCTCGTTGTCGCCGTACTTCATGGAGGCGGTGGCGCTGACGGGATGGTAGGCGTTCACCGTGTCCGGATCGTTCTTCATGGCATCCGGCTTGCCGCCGTCGTTGTAGAACGAGCCGAGGAAGCCCGGAAACTGGCTCACCTCATAGTCGCTGAGGTTGTGGGGCGTGATGCCCTTGGCCGTGCAGAACTGCACATAGGCGTAATACGCGCCCAGCGCCGTCCAGTGGTGGTCGGTGCGGAAATAGATGTACTCCGTCCGGTGGGACATCATCACGTCGTGCAGGGGTATTGCCTTTACATTCTGCCCCATTCCCGCCAGAATATCCTTCTCGGCCTGCGCCTGGTCGCTGCCGGGTATGTCGCTGAACAGCTCATCCGGCAGCGTGATGCCGCTGGACAGGGGGATGGCCATGGCGTACACCTGGCTCACGCCGCTGAGACTGTCCGCCACGGCGTTGACCGTGGACTGGTACTTCTCCGCCAGCGAGCCCACATAGTTGTACATTTCATATCCGGCGCTGCCCACCACATACACGCCGCCGGACTGATAGGGCTTGTCGCTGGTGGTGATCACATTGGAGGACGCCGGCTTCGTGGTGGTCACGCCTGTCTTATCCTCGCCGCTCTTATCGGCATCGGTCTGATCGCCGCCCTCCGGGTCCTGCCCGTCGCTGCCCTGGGTGCCGTCGCCGGTATTCTCTCCGTCCGTCTGGGTGATGGGCGGGTCATCGGTGTCCTTGTCCGGGGCCTTCTTGCCGCTGAACACATCGGTGCAGATGGCCAGTATCGCCACCACCAGCGCCGCCGCCGCGATCAGCAGCAGCACGGCGCCGCCGGCGCTTCCGCGCCGCCGCTCATACCGGGAGCTCATCCCACGAACTCCTTGATGACCGCGTTGGCCGTGTCGGTGTCATTGGTGACGCACAGCACCACGCAGGTGCCGTAGGTGGCAAAAATGGCGTTGTCCAGACGGGCGACCTCCTCAGGCTTATAGCGCTCCATCTCCTGCTTCTGGCTGTCCAGCAGGCTCTGCATGGACACCTTCACCGCGGAGGCATCGGTCTTGTCGCTGCACTGCACCACGAAGATCTCCTCCACCGTGCTGCCATCGGACATGTAGGCGCTTGCCTCGCACTTTTCCGGCAGCTCCAGATAATCGCCGGCGTCGATGGCGGACAGAGCCGTGTCGAACTGTACGCGCTCAGCCAGCGCCTTGCCCAGCCCCGCCGCATCCACGGTGGCGGACGCCTTGTCGCCGCAGGCGACCAGAGAGACAGCGGTCATGACCGCCAGCAGCAGCGTGATAATACGTTTCATAGAATCGCTCCTTATTACTTTCACTCAAAACTGTTTGGCCAACCGGCCGCATGCCGGCTCAGTTCATTATTATAATACAAACCCGCCGGAAGTAAAAGAGGGAAAAGCTTAAGAACTCATAAAATTTCCCCTGCCTGTTATGACGGCGGCGGAGGGGCAAAGGTTCCGCCGGCGGGCGGCAAAAAGGAGACGGCCTGAGCCGTCTCCTTTTTATATTCAGAAATCGATGGTTCCGTCCAGCACCTTCAGGTCGTAGGGCTCGAACACCACCTTGCGGTAGGCGTCCACGTCCATCTTCACGCCCGTCCAGTCGCTGTGTATCTCGCCATTCTGCTTGATGAGAATGTCGTACAGAATGTCGTAGGTCACGCCGTCGTCGCCCTTTTCCACGATGGTGGAGTAGGGCAGCGTCTTGTGATAGGTCATGTGCAGGCCCTTATACTCGAAGTGGAAGCCGTTGCGCATGCGGCAGCCGTCCAGCCCCTTGTAGGTAAACAGGCGCTTGAGATCCTGCAGTATCCGGTCGTTGTCCTCCTCATACAGGTTCTCCGGCGTCGTCTCGGTGTAGTCGTACCGGAACTGGATAGGGATGCGGTAGGGCAGGAAGCGCTCCACATAGTCCACCAGCTTCGCCGCTGGATAGTTCTTGTACAGCACGCAGTTGATACGGGTGGGGCAGGCGATTTTCCCCAGCACCTCGTCCGGACTCTCCTCCACATAGTGCTGCAGATGGCGGGAGATGTTCATGCAGGTGATCTTATCCTTGTTCCTCTCCGTAAAGGCCAGCATCTCCTCAAAGGTGGTGGCGGTCTGGGCGGGGAAGGTGGTGTTGATATAGATCTTGTGGGTGGCGGGGATGGTGTCCAGCATCCTTTGCAGGGCGTTCAGGTCGGCCAGCGGTTCGCCGCCGGTGAACACGAAATCGCACCGGGGCGTGATGGAGTCCATCACCCGGATGCTGTCCAGAATTTTGTCCAGCGAGAAGCCGGAGCAGTCGGCATATTCTTTTTTGTTGATGCAGAAGGGGCAGTTGTTCTGGCAGTCGTAGGGCACAAAGACCGTGACCGTAGCGCCGCCCTCCCGCGTTTTATAGGGATGGGTCATGTTGTTGATAACCTCGCATCAAAATGTACCAAAACATTGTATATCAGAAAAGGGCGGAAAGCAAGGAAAACCTGTGAAAATCGCCTGTTTATCTCTTAACAATATCAGTAGGCATCGTCTCCCAGCTCTCGCCGTATGGAGGCAAGCGCCGCGTCCTCTCCCTGCTCCTTCAGCAGCAGGAGCCAGCGATCCAGCAGCGCCGCCGTGTCCGGGTGCATGAAGCGGCTGGCGTCCGTGCGCCGCATGTCCTTGCTGCGCTGGTAGTATTCGTAGGGGGACGCGTCGGTATACTGGTCGCCCTGATAGACCCGGCAGGCGGCAATGCGGTCGCAGAACATCTCCGCCACATACTTTTTGGGCATCTTGCAGCCGCCTATGTAGATGGTGCCGTCCTCCCGGCGGCAGTAGTCGATCCAGTACTCGAAGTGGTGGCGGTTGCGCCCCTTGTGGTGCAGCCACGCCAGACTGACGCCGTTTTCCAGCCGTTCCTGGTCGTTGGGGCTGCGCCAGCCCTGGTAATATTTCACGCCCCGCCAGAACTCCGTGGGGCTGTATTTGCTCAGATCGTGGGTCAGACCCTGCCACACCAGCCCCAGCCGGAAGCAGTAGTGCCGCACCATGCGGCGGTGGCGGTTCACCGTGTGTAAATGGGCGCGAAAGGGCATGTCGCCACCTCCTGCAATGAATTCCCGAACAGTATACCACATCTCCGGGAAAAAGGACAGGGAAATTTCCGGCATAGGCCGGCGCATTTTGCGGTACACTACGCGGGAGGTGAGGATACATGGGCAACATGGCGTTTTTCCGCGGCGGCGGATACAGGCGGTGGCTGCCGCCGGAGATCGGCTCTGCGGACGAGGCGGTGCTGGTGCGCCGCTGCTGGGAGCTGCTGGTGCTGGACAGCGGCGGCGCGGCACGGCTGGCGGCGCTGGGACGGGCGCCCCTGTGCCGCACGGTGCTGATGCCCCAGGAGGCCGCCGGCGCGTGGCTGCGGGCGCGGCAGGTGGTGGGCTGCGGCCTGTCGCCCCGGTGCAGCCTTACGCTGTCCGGCCTGTCGCCCCGGCCGGTGCTGTGCGTGCAGCGGGCGCTGACGGCGCTGGACGGCACGGTCATCGAGCCACAGGATATCCCCCTGTCCCTGCACTGGAGCCGGCTACCGCCGGAGACGCTGCTGCTGGCCGCCGGCGCGTGGCTGCTGGCAAAGGGGCAGGTGCCGGAGATAAGCTGAAGCCCGCCTCGAACGAGGCGGGCTGCTGGCTGCATTACAGTATAAATCCCCCGTCGCAGGTGAGCACCTGCCCGGTGATGAACGACGCCCTGTCGTCCGCCAGAAAGCTGACGGCGGCGGCGATGTCCTCCGGCGTGCCCAGCCGACCCAGCGGCGTCTCCTCTAAAATCATTACTTATTGCTCTTTGCCCTATTACACCGCCAACAAAGAGTCTGTAGATTACTCGCATCCGTCTTTCCGCCTTTGGATATAGGAACAATATGATCGACTTCCAACAAAAGATTTGGCTCTTTAAACACACTATTGCCGCATATGCAACACGTGTAGTTGTCCCTTTTTTTAATCGCTTCGCGCAAATCATTTGTCATGGCGCTACGCTGTGCCTTAGAGTGTCCTGCCCTGCATAGGTGTGCACTAACCGCTTCCTGTATGCTGCGTAGTGTAGACTCTGAGATCTGGATGTTGAATTTTCTCCTGCTCCGCCCTGCGGGACTAACATATAGAAAAACAAAACGTGGACTTTTGAATTTGCTCAGCGCAATATTTACGTTGCAAACAGTGTACGCTATCCGCTTACCACTTGCAAAAATGCGTACAAATACCGGCACACGCTTCTTAACAGCCTCAGATAAACTTATCATATTTTCTTGAAAGGTGCTTAGCTTTGCCAGAAAATTGACGCAAAAGTCTATGCGTTCTAGGCTATCAATACCATAGTCAATTTGAGAATACTTAATTAAATACTTAATTTCATCCCGTTCAGCTCCGGACAAAACCGACCTAGAGCATCTGTGAATTTTATGCAAGCCCAAAAAGTCTATATACTCATTAAAGACTGCTGTTTGATCTTGTAATTCAACCCCAGCATCTTTACATTCTACGGATAATGGCAATGTAGCACTATAGAGGCTTGATGCATTTCGCTTGATATAGAAATTGGAAATAACATTGAACATCAAAGCAATACAGCAAACAGCGGCCACAATTTCAACAACCAAAATCAATTCTGTCGGAACCATCCACGCTCCAATATGCAGAATCTTCATTACAGTACTCCTCCTAGACGGTCGTTATTTGTGAATATCCATCCCATGCAAAAAGGGTTTCCACATCGCCTAATCTTTACAGTATAAATCCCCCGTCGCAGGTGAGCACCTGCCCGGTGATGAACGACGCCCTGCCGTCCGCCAGAAAGCTGACGGCGGCGGCGATGTCCTCCGGCGTGCCCAACCGACCCAGCGGCGTCTCCTGCGCCAGCTGGGGCAGCACCTCCGGCGGCAGAGCGTCCAGCATGTCGGTTTTGATGACGCCCGGCGCCACGCAGTTGACCCGGATGCCCGTGGGCGCCAGCTCCGACGCCAGCGAACGGGTCAGCGCGATCAGCGCCCCCTTGGTGGCGGAGTACGTCACCTCGCAGCTGGCGCCGCGCAGCCCCCATATGGAGGAGACGTTGACGATGCACCCGGCGTGCTCGTGGAGCATGTGGGGCAGAACGGCCTGTATCGCGTGGAACGCGCCGTCCACGTTGACGGAGAAGTACCGGTGCCACAGGGCGTCGGTGATGTCCTGAAACAGCGCCTGCCCCGCCACGCCTGCGTTGTTCACCAGCAGGGACACGGGGCCGAATTCGCCCTCCACCCGCCGCACCATCTCGTTTACCTGTACCCGGTGCGCCACGTCCGCCTGCACCGCCATGGCGCGGCCGCCGGCGGCGGTGATCTCCGACACCAGCGACATGGCGCAGTCCTGCCGCACCCGGTAGTTGACGCACACGGCGTAGCCCTCGGCGGCCAGACGGCGCGCCACAGCGCGGCCGATGCCCCGGGAGGAGCCTGTCACCAGCGCGATCTTGTCCATGGGATCATCCCCTTTTCACACAGTCTCTGCCCATGAGTATAGCAAATTTCCGCAGGAAAGGCAAGAAAAGTGTTGACAAATCCGAGGCGATGGGGTAATATATCATCGTTGTCTGCGCGGTTAGCTCAGCTGGTAGAGCACATGCTTGACGTGCATGGGGTCACAGGTTCGAGTCCTGTACCGCGCACCATTGGGAACCCTTGAAACCACATGGTTTCAAGGGTTTTTTGCTGCCTCAAAACGGGTTTGACCCTTATTCTGACCCTTAAAGCCCCAGCACACCGGAGATATGCTCCTTGCGGAGCTTGGTTATCTCCGGCATGGTGCCGGGAACGCGGCAAGGCCCACAAAAGACTCCGGCAGATGCTGCATTCTGCATTCCGCTCACCGGAGATTTTGCGTGCAATATCACTGTATCGGCAGCTCCACCGCGATGGTCGTGCCCTTGTCCGAACTTTCCTCCACCCAAACGGAGCCACCGTGGAGGTCGGCGATCTCCCACACCAGAGAAAGCCCCAGCCCCGCACCGCCGTACTCGCGGCTGCGGGACTTGTCCACCCGGAAGAAGGGCTGGAAAATACTGCACTGATACTCCTTCGGGATGCCGCAGCCGGTGTCGGAGACGCGGAGCAAGAGCTTTTCCGGCTTCTGTGTGACAGAAACCCGCACCGAGCCGCCCCGCCGGTTGTACTTGACGGCGTTCTCCGTCAGGTTGAAGATCAAGCGGTAGATCAGCGCGTCGCTGCCGGTCATAATGCCGTTGCCCTCCGCCGTCAGTGTGACGCCGCGCTTATCTGAGAGCGGCGCGAGATCTGTGAAGATCTCCTCGATCATGGGAGCGAGCTGGATCCGCTCGTTCCGCGCCACCTGCCGCAGATTGCTCATCTCCAGCAGTGTCCTGGTCATCTGTATCAGCCGTTCCGTCTGCTCACGCAAAAGCGTGAGGAACTCCGCCGTCTCCGGCCGCATATCAGGATGCTCTGCGGAAAACAGCTCCAATTGCGCCTGCATGAGTGCCAGTGGCGTGCGCAGCTCGTGGGCGGCGTTGCCGGTGAACTGCCGCTGGGCGGAAAAGGCGGTATTCAGCCGCTCCAGCATCTGGTTAAAGGAGCGGCTGAGCTGCTTAAACTCCGGAAGCACATCTTCATCGATCTTCATATCCGCCAAATTGGTCATCTGCACCATTTCCACCTGAGAAGCAAAGCTGCGCAGGGGCTTGAGGGCGCGTCCGCTGACGAAGTAGGCCAGAATGCCGCTGAGCAGCGTTACCGCAGCTGTGATGTACCAGTTGGTGGTGCGGAAGCGCCCCTGCGCCCCATCGACGACGATGGTCAGCTCTTCGTTGGGCGCTATCAGCTGCGGGTCAAAGCTCGCCGCTCCGCCAGCATTCAGGATCACCGTGCCGCCGCCCTGTAAGCTGTCCACAATGGTGTCCATATAGTACACACCGGAGGAGCAGAGCAGCAGATTCATGGCCACGCAGGTGACGCCGATGAGCAGAACGGTCATCAGAGTGATGCGCCATTGTAAAGAGATCCGCTTCATTCTTCAGTGCCTCCCATCAGATAGCCTTCGCCGATGCGGTTGCGGATGGGGTCATAGCCCAGCGCGGCGCGGAGCTTTTTGCGCAGGGCGGAAATATGCACCCGGATGGAGTTGCTGAAATTATCCACGCTGTTGTCCCAGACGTGATCCATCAGCTCCTCCTGGCTTACTGGCCTTCCCTGATGCACCATCAGGTATTCCAGGATTCCCGTCTCCTTCCGGGTGAGCGTCAGCGTCTGCCCGTTGACGGTAGCGGTACGGGAGCGGGTGTCAAAGGTCAGGCCTCCGCAGCTTAGCAGCACATCCTGCTGGGTGAACTGCCGCAATGTCAGGCTGCGGATGCGGGCCTCCAGCTCCGCCAAGTGGAAGGGCTTCGCCAGATAGTCGTTGGCTCCGGCATCCAGCCCCTGCACCTTGTCCTCCACTTCGCTGCGGGCGGAGAGGATCAGCACCCGCGTCTCCCGGTCGGTCTGCCGCAGGGTGCGCAGCACCGTCATGCCGTCCTTGCCCGGCAGGTTCAGGTCGAGAAGTATCAGATCGTAGCGCTCCACACCCAGCAGCTCAAGAGCCTTATCCCCGTCGTAGCAATAGTCTACGCTGTAGGCCAGCCGCCGCAGGCTGCGGACGATGGTCTCGCATAGGGCGCGTTCGTCCTCTACAACTAAAAGATGCATAAACGCCCTCCTTTTCATTTCTTCGCCCTTATTATAGCAGAAGCAGATAAGATTTGTGTTAAATTTTCGTTCTTAACAGGGATTTTAACCCGCCTGTGCTATGATAGGCCGCAGAAACAGGAAAGGATGATCAAAATGAGTCACAGGAAGAAGGCCGCGGCGCAAGTCACGCTGCTGCTGGCGGGAGCCGCCATGCTGTGCTTCGGCGTCTGGCGGGGCGAGGCGGCAACGGTGCTGAGCAAAGCAATCAAATTATGTCTGGAGTGTGTGGGCATTGGGTAAGAAGTTTTCAAATGTATCACAGGCTCTGTCCCGCCTTCGGGGCTGGATACAGGCGGGGGCAGCCCTATTGACCAACCTGCACCTGCCGAATTTCCTCAAGGGCGGACTGTATCAGGGAGCGGGGAAAACCGTCTGTGTGCCGGGGCTGAACTGCTATTCCTGCCCGGCGGCCTCCGGCGCCTGTCCCATCGGGGCGTTTCAGGCGGTGGTAGGCTCGTCCAAATTCAGCTTCTCCTATTATATCACAGGCTTCCTTATTCTGCTGGGCGTGCTGCTGGGGCGCTTTATCTGCGGCTTTCTGTGTCCCTTCGGCTGGTTTCAGGAGCTGCTGCATAAGATCCCCACGAAGAAGCTCTCCACAAAGAAGCTGAAGCCGCTGACATACCTGAAGTACGCCGTTCTGCTGGTGATGGTCTTTCTGCTGCCGGCATTCCTTGTGAACGACGTGGGCATGGGCGACCCCTTCTTCTGCAAGTACCTCTGCCCCCAGGGCGTGCTGGAGGGAGCCATCCCGCTGTCCCTTGCCAATTCCGGCATCCGGGCGGCGCTGGGCAAGCTGTTTACATGGAAATTCAGCATCCTGCTGTCGGTGATTGCGCTGAGTATCGTATTTTACCGGCCCTTCTGCAAGTGGCTCTGCCCGCTGGGTGCGTTCTACGCGCTGTTCAACCGGGTGTCCCTCTTCCAGATGAAGGTGGATAAGAATAAATGCGTCTCCTGTGGGAAATGCGCCAAGGCCTGCAAGATGGATGTGGACGTGACAAAGACGCCCAACCATGCCGAGTGCATCCGCTGCGGGATGTGCGTCCGCGCCTGCCCCACCAACGCCGTCAGCTTCCGCTACGGCTTTGGAGACGGTAAAAAAGAACCTGCAAATGAATTAAAAACGGAGGAAACAAAATGAACGCAAAGAAAATCATCACACTGCTGCTGGCCGCTGTGCTGGTGCTGTCTCTGGCCGCCTGCGGTACGAAGCCCGCGGAGAACGGGGGCGGCGACGGCGAGCCCCAGACCCTCGAGGAGGCAAGAACTCTGTACGATCAGCTGGTGGCACAGGAGAACGCCATCCAGGCGGAGAACACCGAGCTGTGGGAGAAGGTCTTTCTGTCCGCCGACAAGGGCATGGCTATGATGGAGGACGGCAAAAACTACGGCGAATTTCTGCTGAGCACCATTGAAGCCGCCAAGGAGCAGTTCACCGACGAGGAGTACGAGCTGCTGAAGGAAAAAGCCACGGAAATCAAAAATATCGAGGATCAGCTGGCCGCATTGGAGGAAAAATTCCCCAGCTTATCCGAGACGCCCGCAGAGGATGGCAGCATGAGCGTACCGGCGGGCAGCGATAAGACCACGCCGCCTGACGATGGCAGTATGCAGAAGTTTCCCGCCTTTGAGGGCAAGGATCTGGACGGTAACACGGTGAAGAGCAGCGAGCTGTTCGCCAAAAACGCCGTCACCGTGGTGAATTTCTGGTTCACCACCTGCAATCCCTGCGTAGGAGAGCTTGGTGAGTTGGACGCGCTGAACAAGGAGCTTGCGGAGAAGGGCGGCGCCCTCATCGGCGTCAACACCTTCACGCTGGACGGCGACGAGACGGCCATCTCTGAGGCAAAGGATGTACTGGCCAAGAAGGGCGCGACCTATCAGAATGTGTATTTCGATTCCAACGGTGAGGCGGGAAAGTTCACCACCAATATCTTTGCCTATCCCACCACCTATGTGGTTGACAGGAACGGCAACATCGTGGGCGACCCCATCGTGGGCGCTATTACGGAAAAGAAGCAGGCGGAGGCACTGCAAGCCCAAATCGACAAGGCGCTCTCCGCCGATAGGGGCTGACAAACGGAGGTTTCCCCGCAAGGAGGAATACGCGCCATAAGGCGGCGGACAGGTGATGTCCGCCGCCTTATGGCTATTTTAGATGAGGTGTTTGCAAATTGATCTCAGACGAACCGCGTATCGGTCAATCAGCCGTTCTTGCGCTTGATGATCAAGCTTGCCACCAGCGCGATCCCCAGGATCACCGCCAGCCCTTTCCAGCATTTACGCATGGCGTTGTCTCCTTTCCGTGTTCACACACGCTTACTCCGTTCACTGGGGATAGAAGTAGATCACCGTGTCCGGCTCCAACTGAATGGGCAGATAGGAGCCGTGCTGTCCCTTGTCAACGGACAGATAGGTGTAGTCCTCGAAGGCCATGGGAACCTGCACGATGAAGCCGTCGTGGATGATCCGTTCCGTCTCGCCGGGCGTGTATCTCTTGCCGCCGGTGCGGGTCATATCCAGCATCAGTACGCCGGAGTATTCCCCGTTGGCGGTCAGCCCCCAGTCGCCTGTATAGACTTCCTCCGGTGTGACGAAGTCGCTTTCGTACCACCAGGTAAAGGTGGCCGAGCCCCAATAGTCCTCCTGACTGCTGTTGGCGTGCAGCTCCAGAGTGGCCAGAGCGGGCTTATCCGTATGACCCTGCCACGCCCATACCTCCTGCGTCAGCTGGGAGCCGGAGGGACACGTCCAGCCGATGTCGCTGCCGAAGCCGTCGTTCCCCTCCTGCGAGTAAAAGGTGAAGTCGTAGGCCAGCCTCCGTTCGTTCTCGGAGTCGTAGGGCAGCGCCACGATTCCGGGGATGGGATACCAGCTCAGGGTATCGGGGTGGCTGTCGGTCAAGAGCAGCTCCGTGGTATCGGTGGGGACAGTCCCCAGATCGTTGGAGACGAACAGCAGGATCGGATCGCCGCTCTCGCTGCGGTAGAGCACCTCAAGGGTCTCGTAGCCGCCCTTCGCCTCGTTCCACCGGGCGCGGTTCACCGCCACGGTGGCGTTGGGATCACGGGGCACCAAGCAGAACAGGCTTCCGCTGTCGCCCACCACCCGCTCCTGCGGGATATTCCGAACAAAGGTATACTGGGCGCACAGCGCCTTTACCTCGTCGCGCAGTCTCAGCCTTTCGCCGAGCTTCCACGGGGCATACCCTGTCACCTCCATCACAAGCACAAAGGGCTCGTATATCTGGCACAGCTCCACGGTGTCCCTTGGGGACTCTGCACGGATCACCTCGATATCGTAGTCAGAGCTTTTGAAAGCGGTCGCCACAGCGTCGGCAAACAGATAATTCTGCATATCGATCACAATTTTACGCATTGAGCCATCCCTCTTCCCTTTCCTGTATATCCGACGGGTTTACCGCGTCCCATTCTATGCCGCTATTGTAGCACGGAAAAGCGGCCCTGTCTGTCCACAAAAGTGAGGACAGACAGGGCCGCTGATTGCGGATAATGCTGTGAATATACGTATTCCTGTTCAGTTTTCTTCCGCCGTGCCGAACAGGCTCCCCGGCACCACCAGCCGCTTGCTGACAGCGGCAACCATCAGCCGGTTGCGGTTGGGATATCCGGTTTTCTCCAGCATCCGGTTGATATAGGTACGCACTGTGGATTCCGCCACGTTCATCCCCGCAGCGATCTCGGCGTTGGTCTGCCCCTCACAGAGCAGGCGCAGCGTCTCCAGTTCCTGATCGGACAGGCCGCAGGAAAGGGTGTTCCCCAGCTGCACTGCCGGCGTGCTGTCCGGCCAATAGCTCTTTCCGGAAAGCGTCCCCTCGATCACGCCAACAAGATCGCCGGAGGGGGAATCCTTATACCAGAAGCTGTCGGCGCCGATTTTTCTTGCCCGCGCCAGAAACCGCCCCTCCAGCATGGAGGTCACCATCACAATTTTGATCCGGGGATAGATCTTCTTGATCTCCTCAGCGGCGGTTAAGCCGTCTGAGTCGTTTTCGGTGCAGATATCCATTAAAATCAGGTCGATATGACTGTCGCCGCACCGCCGGAGCGCCGCATCAGCACGATTCAGCGTGCCCGCCACCCGGCAGTCTGCGCATTTTTCCACGCAGGAGCATAGATACATTCTGGCAAGCGCCTGATCCTCAACGATCAATATGTCTCTGACAGCCATTCGTTCCCCTCCTCCAAATTCTCCCGATTTGGTATTCCTATCACCAGCGCGAACTCCGGCAGACTCTGCACCGTCATGGTTCCGCCGATCCTTTCGATCCTGCGGCGCAGATTGGACAGACCGCCGCCCTCTGTGATGGTCTTTTCCGGCGGCCTTCCGTTATTGCGGATCAGGACGGTATATCTGTCGCCGTCCTCCCAGATGTTGGCGATCAGTTCGGTTGCCTGCGCGTATTGTATGGCGTTGCTCAGGCAGACCTGCATGGCGGCATACATCAGATCCGCCGCGCCTCCCGCCGGCTCTGTACCTCTTATTCTGATGGCCACGCCGCTGCTGTCCGCGCTTTCATACAGCGCCTCCCTTGCTGGCAAGCGTTCTGCGTCACGAAAGACAATGCTTTTTTCCCATTCCCGCAGCACAACGTCTGCGTTGATGCCGCCAAGGTCTCCGGCCAGATATTGCTTCGTGACGGTAATACAGGCGGCAAGGCTATCGTGCATGGCGGATTTGGCGGCAAGCTGTTCCCTCTCCCGCGCCACCGCTGCCACGTTTTCCGAGAGACGCCGCAGCTTTTCCGCGTCCTGTTCAAGCCTTCGGTTATCCTCGGCCAGCTGCTCCAGCGCCCGGTGCAGCGCCGTAACATCTGCGGCGGTCAGCTGTATATACGTCTCCCCATATCGGTCGGTCACGGCCGCCTTCTCAAATTTCCATACCAGCCCGTCCGGAAAGCGGTAGGTATTCTCCGTGCTGGCAATGGGCGTTATGCCCTTTGGCGGAGAGGCCAGCGCCTTTTGAAGCTCCTCCAGATACTGCATATCGCTGTTCAGCAGATACTGGCTCAGCCGATACATCTGCCGGTTGCACAGCACGATGCCGCCCGAGCGGTCAAAAAAGCATACGGCGGTGGGCAGCCGGTCAAAGCTCTCCTTGATGGCGTTAAACCCGAAGCGTCTCAGCTTATGCATCCTCCCGCCCCCTTATCCCTGTGCGGATCAGCCACAGGCCGTCCTCCTGCCGCACCGTCACCTCCGGGGAGGCGATCGCCGACAGATCGGCGGAGCACTCCACCGACAGATCCATCGCGCTGTCGGAAACGGAGATAAACAGTGAGCGCAGATTGTCTACCGTGGTCTCCGCGACGATTTCCAGCAGATCGAACAGACGCACGACCTCAGAGGCGCGCATCGGTTCCGTTGTGCGATAGATCACGCCGCACTCCGTGCCGCAGGCGGTCAAGGCTCGCACGGCCTCGTCGACCGTCAGCCGCAGCTCCTGCTGCGGCAGCCACTGGTACTCGCTGCTGAGGAAGTACAAATTGGCGCTGCGCTTGATGTAGGTGCCCAGCAGCAGCACCTTCTTCAGCAAGCTTCGCCTTTCGGCGGGGCCGGCGTTCTCACATCGGGCAAGCATCTGCCGCATCTGGGCTGCCTGCCTGCTGTGCTTTGCCTCCAGTTCATTGTATATGCGGTTCTTTTCAGTCAGCTCATGCAGACTTTTCTGAACAAGATAGGCGTCCTTCAGCTTCTTCTTGTTGCGCTCCATTTCCTCCTTGTTCGCATTCAGCCGGGTACGCAGCTCCGCCAGCTGGCGCACATTGTCCTGCCAAACGGCGTAGCCGCCGCTGATGGGCGCCGAGGAAATACGCATGCCATCGGATCGAACGATCCGCTGCCCCTCCTGCGGGCAGGTCATATCCTTACCTGCGGCACGGGAGCGCAGGACGATCCGGCCGCTGCGATCCGCAATACAGGCCGCCAGCGTTGAGGCCTCAAACAGTTCCACATATCCCGTGTTGGACGGTATCATGCGGCAGCGGATACAGCTTTCATAGATGGCGGCATACAGCAGGCAGAACATCACGTTCATATCGCCGAACCACCACCGAACAGCCGGAATACCCGACAGATAGAGAATACCGTACAGGAGCATCGCACAGCCCAGCACAAACGGCGCTATCCGCTTTCCTTCACCACTTGGGATGCGGCTCTTCCGGAACAGGCAGACAAGGGAAAAAGCCATACAGACCACCATCCAGCCAAGGCAGATAAAATACAGCGGGCGGTAGGAATATGTGCCGGAAACCGGCAAGCCGGGGACGCCGCTTTTGAAGGCAAATACCTGCTGATGCAGGTCGTTGGTGATCACCAGCAGAAACAGTGCCGCAGGGATGATCGACAGCATACCGGTTCCTCGGCTCAGGCGGTAGTCCTCTGACTTTCCCATGGACAGGGCGATGTACACCCCCAGCAGCGGGAGGAACAGCATCGGAAGATAGTAGAGGTACCACACGTACCGCCCCGCCGCCGGGCCGGTGACAACGCTGTATTTCAGCGTCCGCAGTATGAGCCACAGCAGCATCAGCGCCGCCGTCAGCCGCAGGCAGTGCAGCGTCTGCCGCTGGATAATGCGCCGGTCGAGTGAAAAGCCCCACAGGGCGAAAAGCAGCAGATAGAGCGCTGTCCGGATATGGTTCACGGCGGGGCCGCCGATGTCGAATTTCGCCAGCATCCGGCAGGCATAGGCTATGGCGATTACCGTACATACGAAGACCGTCGGCAGAAGATGCTTGGTGGTTCCTTTCAAGAGGCAAGGCCCTCGCTTTCTTCAGGCTGTATCCGCAGACACACTTCAATATATAGCATAAAACGCCACCCGCCGCAACTCTTTCCTGCCGGACGGGAATAGCAAAATCCGCCCAAACCTTACGATTTAGGCGGAAATTGTTGGAGCTGCTGGGCGGATTTCCCCCTACGGGGATAAACTTCGACTCCGCAACGCAGCTTGCCAAAACAAAAAACCACCCTGCCGGGTGGTTTCCGTTTTGGAGCTGCTGGGCGGATTCGAACCGCCGACCTCATCCTTACCAAGTGATAAAATGCCCTCCAGCCGTTGCGGCATAAGGGTTTGCGGGCGTTTTTGCCCCAAAAAGGAAGAGGTCGGAAACTCTTTGCTCCATGTGTTCCGTCCGCTCGTTTCCCCGTGTGGGTCACGGTGTGGGTCAGAGCCACCGGCATCGTCGGTGTGGGTCAGCTTCCACTGGCAGGGGAATGGTCACATTTTGCGCTGCTGGAAACAATGAAAGGGTATCAAAACGAAGGCATAGAGCCACCAGCGGAGAACTGCGTTCCCGTCGGGCGGCTCTAAACTTTTACGGTAAGTTTCCCGTATGGGTCAAAATGTGGGTCAGAGCTTTTTCAGCGCATCAAGAAACGGCGGCAGAACACCGTAGATGATCGCACATATGACGGTCCAGTTGGTATCCTCGTAGTGATGCACCAACCTGTGCCGCAAGCCCGCAATTTTCACCCACGGAATGTCGGGATGCTGCGTCTTGAAGTCCTCCGTCAAGTTAGCGGCGTGCTCGCCGATGTTATAAAGGGGCGTTGTGACAGTCCATTGAATGGTCTCCTCTGCGAAGATCCTATCCGGCGTGATGTTTTCTTCTGACACATAACGCAGGAGCTTTTCCACAGTCTCTCGCATTTTTGCGACTCTCTGCTGGTCGCTGTACTTCATGCGATCTGCACCCCCTCCGCCATCACGGTGTCATAAAAAGCGGAGCCGACGTTAAGCTCCCGCAGCTCGTACACGTCCACGGGTTTTCCCAAGGCGCGATGCAGTTCCTCTGCTATGCAGAAAACATCGGTAGGGTCGAATTTGATCCCGCCAATCACAATGAGGTCAATATCGGAAGAGGCATCCGCTTCCTGCCGCGCATAAGAGCCGAACAAAATTGCACGCTCGGCATGGTATTTTTTCAGCAGCCGCCGCACGGCGGTAAAAACTTCGTCCTGTGTATAGACCCTGTCAGACATTTGCTTCGCACCTCCCTCGTTAAACATTTCTTATTATGTAGTATACCACAGATACGAGCATTTCACAAGTATTTACGATACTCACATTTTGCGCCGATATATCTCCGTGCTCGTATTCCCAACATAAAACTCCGCCATATCGTCCAGCCGGAGACAGGCCAAACGGCGTTGCGCTGTTTTTTGATGACCGCAGCCGCAATCGATGTCAATGATGCCGTCACCATGCCATATCCGGAAGGGCTGGTCACTGACACCGGTCAGGAAGTTGACCGGCGTGTGGCCGACGATGCAGATGGTGTCCGGGTAAGGACTTCTATCTTCTGGCTTGATGCGTCCCCAGATGCGCGTATCACGGTCAGCACCGGGACAACCATGAACAAGGTGAAACTGCTGTCCATCAACGGTAATGTCCAGATGATCCGGCAGTCCAGCCAAGAAGCGCAGGATCATATTACGCTCATGGGGCGTGCGATGGTAGAACAGCTCCCGATAGGTGGATGAGCCGCCGTTCCGCCGCCAAAGTTCACGAGCACCAAACTCATTATGCGGCCCGAGGGTGGCGAGGCACATCTGTTCGTGGTTGCCCAGCAGCATGGTCATATTAGACGTATCCATGACCAGCCGCAGGATGTCCACACCCATGGCGCACCGGTCGATAGCGTCACCGATAACATACAGGTGGTCATTTTCGGAAAATTGGATCAGCGTCAGCAGTCGCTCAAACTTATCCAATTCGCCGTGAATGTCCGATACGCAGTAGATCATGTTGTCATCTCCTGTAAATCGTGTTGCTGATAAGTATACTCGATACGGCGGCGATTACAAGTAGGTTCACGGCTCAAAAGCGGTGACGCAGTAAGCAAAGAATAGGATGGGGAGTAATATGAAGATACTACCCCACTAAAGGACCGATGAAAACTATAATAGCTTGCCCGTTATGGGAAGCCGTGTTATTGTTAAATCGAGCTATTTGTGGCGGCAAAATTTCTGTAGTGTAATCGCAGGAACTAATGACTTGCCGCAGAGATAGTTGGTTTTCAGGGGAATTGCAGGCATAAATGCGATACACGTTGGGGGGAATTATTATGAGAAAGTCGTTGATTAGATGGGTGTTATTGGCGGTGATAGTGCTTGGGATTATTATTGGCGGGCCTATTATAATAAACGAGTTCTATAGAAATAATAGCGGGTATATGACGATATGGGGAGCCGCTGATGTGCTCACCTATTATGGCGCAATTATTGCGGCTTCCGGTGCCGCAATCGGCGTATACTGCTCCATAAGATATTCTCATAAGCAGTATAGAGAAGATAAACGTCGTGATGTTTTGCCGTATTTCGCAATCAACATTCTTGGGCGAAAGTGCGTAAGCCCATTCGACTTAGGTTGGTAAAACAGCATGGCGGCGTCCTCCCGTGGGCCGCCATGCCTTTAACTGCTGGGAATGACAGAAAGAAAGCAGCGGCCTTGATTTCTCAAAACCGCCACCAGTGAATATAAATTAAGCGTGAAAATGGGTCTGCCCAGCAGCGTTTTTTTCTTTTCTGCCGCTGGGCAGATGTTTTTTCTTTAGATACATGATAAGAGGAATTTTTGAAGATTCCATAAAGATTTGAAAAATGGACGGACATAAAAGACGTCCATTACACTATCGGAAAATCAGCAAGGAAGTTTCATAGTAACCTTTGCGCCGCCGGTTTCTTTTGAATTTTCTAAAATAAGCTGACCATTATGTTGTTCCATAATCGAATTTGTAATATATAGACCCATACCAAAGTGTAACTTTGAATTGCGGCTTTGATCGCCCATATAGAACCGTTCCTGTGCGTGGCATAATGCCTCTTTAGAAAACCCCGTTCCCTCGTCTGTGACTGAAATTTCCACGAAACCGTTGTTACTCTGAACATCCACATAAAGCGTTCCGCCTTGCGGGGAGTAGTCCAGCCCATTACTGATAACATTCATAATAGCACGTTCTATCAGCACCCTATCAAATTTCAGCATTTGAGGGAGTGAAACAGTATTCATTTGCAGCCGGATTTCTTTTGCCCGGCATAGTGATTCCATATAACCGAACAAGTGCTGCATGAACGCTGGCAAGTCTATACTTTCAATATGGAGCTGATAACCAACCGCCGCCCGTGATATATCAATCAGGGTTTGAATATATGACTGCATCTGGCCGGAGCTTTCCACGACGTAACCAGCGTATAATCGTTGCTCATCATCAAGATTTGTTTCTGTGAGTAAATCAGCATTTCCTTGAATAACCGTCAGAGGCGTTTTCAAATCATGGGCAAGCGCGGCGATTTGCTCTTTCTGTGTCTGTTCGGTTTTCCATTGCCGTTCTAACGAAATTTTCAGATTATCTTTCATATCTGAAAAAGATGCAAGGACATCTTCAAACTCTTTGATTTTGGCGTGTCCTACTTCAAAATCAAGGTTTTGCTTTGAAACCTCCGCAGTTGCTTCAAAAAGCGGGGTCAGTTGTGTACGCAGGTTCTTAGCAAATCTGGCGGTCAGTATGATAATGACCAGCAGCGAATTTACAGCCATCAGGATAAACGCAAGCGTGTCAGGAGATGGAAAATATTCCGGTAGCCATGACACTGTAAATTGAGAACCAATATAATACCTTAAAACGCAAAATTCGTTTTCCCGGACAACAAGTGCAAACTGCCTCCCCGTAGCATATTCAATATATTCTCCCTTTGCGTACAGCAGGGCAATTTCTTTTTCATCATCGTCCATATTGCTGTAAAGCTCATTAAAGTTCTTGTCCAGAATTAAGTAGCCGCATCCCTGTGGAATCACAACCTTTGTAATATCCGGGGCAATCGTCAGCGTTGGAATGATCTCTTTTACCTGCAATTCACTTAGATTTGCTCTTGTAGCTAATCCAGCATTTACAGCAAGTCCCTCCAAACCAGAAGGGACAATAATTGCCGCTACCAGCATGACAATGAGGGAGATAGCAAACTGGCGAAACAATATTTTCAATGTAGGTTTCTTTTTCACTCCCATTTATATCCTATCCCCCATAGGGTGCTGATCGGACTTATTTTGAAATGCTCCAATTTCGCACGAATATTTTTTATATGCGTTGAGATCGTAGAGTTATCGCCTATTCCATCAAACCCGAAAACGGCTTCATAGATTTGTTCTTTTGTAAAAACCTGTCCCCGGTTTTTCGCAAGGTATTCACAGATTGAATACTCGCTTTTGGTAAGGGGAACCGGCTGTTCTGAAACATACAGTACCTTTGCGGAAAGGTCAAATCTTATATCAGGCTCAAATGAAAGTGTGCTGTGATGCTCCCTTTTTTCTCTGCGTAAATGTGCCGCGACACGGGCGCGAAGCTCCTGAATACGAAAAGGTTTCGTAATATAATCATCCGCACCGATGCCCAATCCAAACAATATATCTTCCTCTAATGTCTTTGCGGTCAGAAAGAGAATCGGGCAGTCTACCATATTCCTGATCTGTTTGCAAAACTCAAACCCGTCTGTGCCAGGCATCATCACATCCAAAAGAATGAGGTCATAGAAATGCAGCTTTTTGATGTCTACATCATCCGCATTTTGACAGACTGTTATCAAATATCCATCTTTCCCCAAACTGTTCTTAATCAATTCCAAGATAGAAACTTCATCGTCAACTACAAGTAAGTGGGTCAAAAAATCACCTCCCGCCCCATTATACCACATTGTCGAGGTTACTCATCATTATTTTTAATGTCAGCTTTCCGATATTCATTGTTGATATTTACAGCTACGGCATTGCTTATATCCACATCCACAATACTGTAAACGTAGCCGAAACTGAAATCTTCCCCCGCCACATTTTTGAAGCGTT